>Ga0181612_149938_pt1 | contig 15475 bp, 9 predicted proteins | sample HoacroProtozoa21_FD_119630 | JGI IMG/M metagenome (GOLD analysis project Ga0181612, IMG submission 119630) | Hoatzin crop microbial communities from Cojedes, Venezuel. Combined Assembly of Gp0051906, Gp0051904, Gp0051908 | reverse complement strand
TGAATTTCTTACTGCAGGCGCCATCTCCAGTGGCTTTGCGCTCAGTACTGCTCTGCCCTTGGGTTTGTAGGCAGTCCCCACAGGTGAGTTAAAAGCTTTCCTGGGGCTCTAGGCAACTGGAGGTACCTGAAGTCACCAAAATCCCTCAAAACTGCCCTTCTCCATAGGAACATGTCTTGTTTTTCATGTATAACAAAAAGAGTGAGCGATGGCATGTGTTCTCCTAAGGGACCATTGGGGCAGCAATCCATGGAATGAGTGGCAGCTGCTGGACATGCAGCATTTCAGGGCAGGACCGTGCTGTGCCTCCACTGCCACACCATGACAAATGCCTTTGGTTTCTTCCTGCAGTTTGGAAAGAAGGTGTTCTCTGCAGGACACAGATGCTGTGTTTACCTGTACCTGCGGGGTTCTGGTGGGCTCAGTTTCCCAGGTAGCAAAAATAAATTGCATATTTGGCTTTTGCACACACCAATCAGAAAGGGGTACCACTGTACTGCAGCAGGACTACAGCTGCTCATGGAGAAAGACATAACCCTGGTAGCTGATGTCAGCAGCCTTCAGGTCTTTAACATTTCCAAGTGAATGGTACCTCTGCTAGCCATCCTGCATCAAGGCACCTGGTGCTGGCTGCAACACAGCCTCTTTTCTCACATAGGCACAGCCTATTAGACTACATAAAACAAAGAATCCCAAATCCTCCCTTCTAGTTTTAGGACTAAGAGAATGGAATATGCAGAGCAGAAATTAAACAGGTCCAGACAGGTTCAGAATAGGGATCAGGGCTATCCAGGCCTGCTGGCACAAAGACTGAAGATAGAGTGAGTAGAAGCCACGGAGGAGATATGGAGCCCACAGTTTGCCCGTACAAGGAGATCTGTATCTCTGAGTGCATGTTGCAAAAACAAGAACATGTCTTCTATTCACTCTGATCTGTTCAGTGATAATATGGACCTTGTAATGGGAGAAAAAACAACAGAGCAGGTGTGGACCACATCCTAGCTGCGACACATCACACTTGTGAGTGAAATGAATTCTGGGACAAAGCTCATCGTTAACAACATGGCAGTAATTTTCTCTTTCTCCAGTCTAAGGTCAGGCACTGAAATCTGGTTTCCAGAAAACTGCTGTTATCTAAGAACTCTAATAAGAGATCAGGGTGCTCTCACAACCCTCACACAACCCCCTTTTCCAAAGTCATTGCCCCTATAATAAATCCTTCACGTTCCACAGTGTGTCTTCCCAAGACTGAACTTTTACTTAATCTTTATTAAAAAGAGCTGGAAAGCTATGAATCACCTGCAGATACCCCTTTCACTGTGGTGAACTCATTAGCATGCAGATCCTCACCACACTGAATTGACGGGATGGCTTCCCAAGTTCAATGGACTCTGGACTGGTGTCTTCCTGAACAAATGAAACAAATACTCCTCAAAAATACACTCTAAAAAATGATTGCCTGCCTAATGTTAAATTGTGAAGCTCAGGCCACTATTTATGGCTGGAATTCTTTCTATATATAATCATACTTTATTGTTTTCTAATGAAATGCATGATCTAGTTAAATGAACATGAATGGAAGCAACAGTGCTGTAGACAAGAAAGCAGTAGGGATATATAATTAATGTGATCATTGGAAAAAAGCTGTGTGATATGATTCCATCAATTATCAGCCTCTAATAATTCTGTCACCAAGTAAATGAAAGCATTTTGTCAACTAGTGCCAATCGTTTCCCCATAGAGAGCACTGAATACTGCTGTAAACCAAATCATAACAGCAGCAATACAGAAAGAAAAGGAGAGAAACGCAGGACAAGCCTTAAGACAGCTACCCTCTGTATTGCAAGGGTAGTCACTTCACTAGGCTCCACTGGAGGCAAAGATTCGCATTATAAAGTCTAGCAACAAAGAGTTTTGGGGGGTGTAATCCAGTGATATGGGTTCAGGAGACCATACTTCTCACTGGCAGAGGTGTCTGTGTTGACCATGTCGTGGTCTGGCCTGGACCGTCCAGTTCCACTAGGTTTCACTCTTTGGTTGAAGGGGCAACTATGTCATGGGAAATGGCACTAGACTGCCTCAGTGGGACAGACATGTTCTCTATCTTTTTGAAGCCGGTGATGTCTTTAAAATCAATCACATAAATAGCATTTCAGGTGTGTGAAAACCTGCAGTTTATAGCGACAGTGAGAGAAGGATTCTTCTCTCTCCAAATGACAATGGCATGGATATCTGACCTACCCATCTAGGCTTCTCCTGAGTAGGTGGAAACAAACACTTCCCCAGAGGCTTATCTGCCCTAGAAGTGATGTTCTTTGCTTCCTCTGTTGTCCACAACTAGCTCGATGCAATATCTGAATTTCAATGTCTCATTTTGAACAGAGGCCCATCATGGTGAAATTCATTCTTGTGGGGCGAAGTCTTTGGGACCTTTTGCTCCAACTATCGCAGACTTGCAGCAAGGTCACAGAGAGAAGGATCGCCTTGGCCACAGAGGGCTGTGCACCTCATGGGAGAAGAGCACTGTGCAGGGCCAGAGAGAGGTACTGACTGGAAGTAAGGTTTGGGAATCCATAATTGCATACCCAATGGACTTCACATTCCATAGCAGACATGGAGGGTCTGTAGCTGCTGCTCTTCAATATAGCCTGAAGTCATGGTTAAGGAAGGACTGGAGTGATGTTCTAGCCTGCTGGTGTGACTGCTGCCCCTGCAGAGGCTTTAAGCCCCTCATGGAGATGTTTGTGAGTACTCAGAAAGAAGCTGTGTGTTCAGAGGGATTTTCTATCCTCCTCTCAGGATGGGAGGCTGGTATTTGACTTCATTATCTCCTAACTTAAAGTTCAGGCCATCTGGCATCCCAGTGTGCAAACAATCTTGTAAATTAAAAGGAAAAATATGGCCATGGTTCCCTTATGGCTACAGATATGCAAGCTATTAAATAACTGGTGATGTGCAGAATGTACTTGGGAAGAAACAAAGTTGGTTCCCAACATCCCACCCCCAGCAGCTAAAGCAGCATTTTATGAACAAAGGTGACTTGAAATATTGCTGACCTTCTTCCTTTGTAGTATGTTTTCCTTCACTGACTTATTGAAAGGAGTACTGATCCTCCTCAAGCCGGATATAGCGCTGGTGAGTCAGTGCCAAACAGTCGTAATTTTGTAGAAATGTCCTTAGGGTTTTATGCCAGCCTTCTGAGATCATTTCCAGCAGTTTCACTCTTCACCTTAGTCCAGAAGCTAATTTTGCTCTCTGCTGAACCCACAAAAGTTTTTACACTTCATTTTCTTTAAGTAATCTGGAAAACTTTCTTCATAAAAGCTTTAAAATTACCATCCTCTTCAGTCCTTTCTTCGAAGTCCTACCTAGTATATTTGGTGCCTTGCTGCATTTTTCACAAGACTCCTATTTTATTTAAGAGCATTAGCAATTTCAAAAGATATATAAAGATGAAAGATCCTTGCATGTTTTAATGAACCTCAAAATGAGCTTTAGAACAATTTGATTAGAAAGCGTTCAAAACCTCAAGCGCACCCTCAGGACTGAGCCATAATGAAGGTAATAATTAGCAAGATCAAATTTTAAAATTACTTGTTCCATAAATATATGTTTTACTCCTGGTACTTCGAGCCAGAGCCAAATAGGTAAAGGTCTGGAGAAGTAGAACAAGGCTAAGAACATACTAAGAAATTAAAGTACAGATGCCTTGCCTTCACAGGAAAAAAATAAAATAAGGGGGTAAGAAAGAAAATAATAGCTTTGTGCCTACTAACAAAATCAAAGCTGAGATGGGAGGAGCGGAGCATTCCACCTTGACCGTGTGCTGAGGGTACAGACATAGGCTGTGACTTGGTATCCTCATGGCTTGGGAGAAGCACGGGGTTTACCGTGCTTTCTTTCTCTGTCCTGACTCATCCGGAAGAACAGACGCAGAACTTACAACAGAGCAATATTGCACAAGTTTGTGCCTTTCTGTCAGTAGCTTCTTATTGAACACCATTTACATTACTGTGATCGATCTCACCAGTGATCACTTAGATGAGACAAGTATTTACAGGGAGATTCCACTGAATCTGACTGTTCTTCTGGGGCATATTGCCTGGTGAGGTCCTTACAGCAAGACTCATGTCAAAGCAGAAGCCAGTATTTCCAGTCTCTGTTACTGTGCCTCCCAGGTCTCTGCCCTACAACAGGGTGGACTGTAGGATTCATTGTCTTTTGCACAGTCCCTGGAGCTATCCTGCATCATTGCAGCTTCTCCTGTCAACTCAGTAGAGGAACATCCTTTGTGACTCTCTGGCACTGGCTGGAAACAGCAACAGTCCACAGGAGAATAACCCAAGCAGAACAACTAATAATTAGAGCCTAGGCTGTACAGGACAATGGTGCCTTCTTCAGAGCCTAGAAGGTCTCAAAACCCTTTGTTCTGCCATTGTCATTCTATGTTTAGCTTGCAGATCCAGAAATTTCCCGCAATTCTTTCCTCTGCATCAATCTGAGTTTTGCTCCCAGGACCTCTTTTCTCACTAGGCTGGTGTGATAAGTATCAAGAGCTGTGATACTGCTGTGGCACTGTGAGGAACAAGTAGCCTTAAGTCTGGGGCAGCCCTACAGGACAAGCTCATGTGACCCACTGGTCCACTCAAGAAACCTCCAGCTCATGCTTTGGACTTGAGTGTGCCCTGGAGGTGCTCCCCTCTCTGCTCCATGGGCGGCCTCAGAGCTCTGTGCTGAGCCTGGCTACATTCCTGTATTTCATCTACCTGTACCATCCTTTCACGTGTCCAGCACCCAGACAACACAGAGATCCATGGCCTATCTTGCTTAGGAGGACCCCGACACTGCAAGGCTCAAGGACTTTCGGGACTTGTAGGCAACTAGGATTCAGGCTGAGCCCAAACTTTCTCCATCAGTGAGCCCTCCGACGGCAGAAGAACATCCATGCTTACAGGCAGCAGAAGGAAAGGCTGAGAAGAGGTCTTGGAAGCTCCTTCTGCACAGCTGGATCAGGAAGAGGCAGCTGGAGCACAAGGAGCAGGCTGCATGTGGGAATTTCACTTGCTCTCCATGAGATTAGCTGTTCCTCTAAGTATAAAATTGTCTCTTTCTAAGCTATTGAATGTGTCACCAATGACAGCAGGTACCAGGATTCTAATAAAGAGCTGCCCTGGAGGAACTGCAGTTTCCACTTTGCTTCCCATTGAAGTCGCTGGCGCTTTAGAAATTCAGATCTGCAATCATCATGCTAAGATACAGTGACTCCGGCACCGTCTCAGTGACACAAAGTCATGGCAGAGCTCTGTTCCCTGGGCCTGAGACTCCATCTCTGTCCCTGGTCTGCAGTATCGTCCATAGCCCTTAGACAGCGTTTTGCATCGATTGCTTTCTGTGCCACTACCCCGGCTGCATACAAACCACCTTCACGATAAGAAGCAGCCAAATCTGACACTTCTGCTCATTGCTTGGGAGATAAAGCCCACCAGAATGTGTGTTTGTTTCATAGTTTCTTGATGCTTTGATAGAGATTAATCAACCACGCCAACTCTTCAGCTTGGTCAGTAATTTAACCACTTGCAGTGTTCTGTGCTACCGCTGTCTATTTTCTGCCTGGTTAAATGATCTGCAGTCCAGGTCACTTGTAGCTTAATGCACTGCCTGAGCTTTGTGGCATCTATTATTAGTACATATAACTATCTTTTCAAGGGTTCGTTGCCTTGCTGTCCAGCTAACAGTGCTGGATAGCTGGTTAATAACTTCCATGCCTCTATACTGGAATGACCAGCTTGTGTTTCCAGCTCTTCAGAAATTCATGTGCAGCTCCAGGCTGGGGTTATGACCTGTGGTCAGCCACAACGTTGTTCTGACACAGGAGTTGCTGGGTGTTGAGTCCCCAGCCATGGGAGGGAAGCGAGCTAGCAGGGTTTACAGAAATCCATCTCACTTGTCAGCCTTGCTCCACACCAAGTGCAGGTCAATGGAAACCGCAGTCATAGCTCAGCTGTGAATTATTCCCAGAGCTTCTCCTTCATGGAGCTCCAAGGTACGTACATGGCTATTCCCAGCTGTACTTATCTGTTTTGCAGTCCCTAGCGTCAGATGAACTGCTCACCCTGGATCCTGAAAGGGTCCTGAACGCAACTTTCAAGGGAGGGGATGGATCATCCTTGGAGACCAATACAAAATTACATCCTCTTATCGTATTATCTTTTTACGATTTTCTCTGTCTGTCTTAGCACTGTCCTTCTTGGCACCTCCTACCCTTGCTGCTGGCAGATGCCAGTGGGAGACCTCTCTGCTCGCAGATTACCCGGTTCTGTGTGCCTGGTTATTAAGCATGCTGGACACAAGTCTGCCCATTAATAATTTCCTTCTGTTGCACACAAGGTCAGGATGAATACTCTTTAGAAAGACAGAAAATTTTCCCTCCCTATGAGGAACTGAACTGCGGGGCTTTTTAAAATCACCTGGAGAAAACGGTAGGGCAGCAGGACAAAGGGCCAACCAGGGAGAGTCTGCTGAAGACACAGGGGGCCAGCCTGCACAGCTGAGCCTCAGAGAGGAGTAAAAAACGGTATTTTCTAGGAATTAGAGTGGAGTTTGTGCAGTCCTGGAAGTCACTGAAAATATTGGTCTGGCTATCACTGTTCCTAGAGCATCACAAATGACCTTCCTGAAGGCTTCGAGCTGGGGTTATGACATTTGCCTCTTCCCAGTGATTGACTTCGACAAAGAAGGAATGACTTTTGCTTCCTGGGGCCTAAGGGAAATTCTTCTTAGGAGCACTGACTTGTACTTTCAGCACCAAATTGTCAGTTTCTTTCCCTATTGACTAAACTGGCACCTGCATGCACATAGCACAGGTTTGTGAGAAAAATGTAGAAAAGAATAGTTCAGCTACAGTCCTCCCTCACTGGGACTGCTTCATGCAGAGAAAAAAGAGGCACTGTTTCAAAAATAAGATGATCAGCTTTTGACATAAAAAGGTACCCAGCTCCATCTCGGGTTGTGCATAAAATTATCCTTTTTTTTTTCCACTACCCATCCTTCTCATCAGAAAAATCTCACCCCAGGCTATTGTGAAGCTCCTATGTGTTGCTTTTCATTCATATTTTTCAATGTACTACTGAAACACGTGCACTTCTGAAATTTCATATCTGAAAGCAGTGTGAACTGCTTTCCACTGAAAGGAAAGCCTGGATTTCTGAGGACCATTTCCATATGTCCTGTTTTGAGATGAAGTAGTAGGGAGAATGCCCAAGGCATCCCCAAAACAGGGGAAATCTCACAGAATTAGTCAGTGTGGAAGAACATGTGGTGATGAGCCCTGAACTGCCTTGCAACAGTGATGCCTTCCCCTAAGAGAAGTGGGCATGAATTTGTTAACCTGCCATGAACAGAGGAAGAAATTATGAACATGTGTATCTTCCTTCCTTGGGGTGCCACAGCAAATGGGACAGGGCAGGGACTGCAAGCCCTGCCAAGGGTCAGGCTCTGGATTGTATTGCTTTGAAGACAACCATGAGATCAAAAGAGCATGCCTCCAGAGAGCATCAAGGACTTGAGCAGACAGTCACATCACAGCCACTGTGCAAGCCTTGAGCCGGCTTGTTTACATGGGCTGTGATCCCTCAGGTCCGAGAGGTTGCCTCTGACTTGGAGCTGTGCAGGACAGTAGAGGATCAGGCTGGCATGCGTGCTTTTTAGGACTAAGATCTTAAACGGGGATTTGAAGACAAGAAGCAAGATGGAAAAGCTTTCTGCTCTTGAACCCCAAACAACCACTAAGAGCAGCCTGGGAGAGCACCGAAGACTTGAATGTGACACAGAAATATAACTGAGAAGGGAAACCTGGGAAAGCTTTGTTGAAGAGGTAAAAATGAGAGGGAGGAAGGAGCTGCCATGCAGAAAAACTGCGAGATGCCGGGGTCAAAGATTCCAGTGACTGAAGTCTTATTTCTGCCACTGGAGAGCTTGTACAGCTTTCACCAGCTCTCCATGCGTTTCTCCCCACCAGTTGTGTGTTTGGACTATCTGTTGGGCAGGCCAGGGTATACCTTTCTGCTATGTATGGCCATTTCCCAGCCCAGACCTGGGTGGGACCCCTCAATGTTGCAGTGACTGCAGTAATTCCCCTACACACATCTCCTCCAGGCTCAGCCTGCTGCACACGTTTGGAGGGGAGCCACATGGGAATTCTTCTGAATCTGTGCTTGTTTAATGAGGCATTCTAGTTTCATAGCGGTTTTTCTTTTGCTGAGGCCACAACAATATGAGCAGGAACACAATGCCTTTGTTAGCAGGGGTTGAAATTTCAACCTGCTGCTCTCCAGGTCTCAGAAACATTTGGAGGACATTTCTACACAGCATGCAAAAAAGCCAGGTGTGTGCTGGTCCTTGGCACAGATCCATTTCCTTCAATAGCATCATTCTCTGCCTAATGCATTAAAAATACTTTTCTTAGTGATTTAAAAGGAATGGTCTAAAATACAGGACTATTTATGTTACAGCAACCATGGTCCAGAATGAGCAGTGTTGCAAAGAGATTGCATAGATTATAAGGCATGTAATCATCTTTAACCTTTCCTGCCTGTTAAATTGGTTCATTTTCTTTCATTCATGTATCTGAATTCCTTTCATGTAAATATATACTTTTCTTAGCTTCTTTTCATGCTTATTTTTTTGTTTAAAAACAAAAGCAGCTATTAAAGAATGATAAAGACATTACTAAGTAGATCATACGATGGTTACCCTTTAGAAAGGAAAGCATTACTACTCTGTGATTCGAGGGACTTCAGCTACAATATCTCAGCGAGGGAATTAAATGTTTTGCAAGCTACTCGTATTAAATTTCCTCAATCTCCTATTAAATCCCCAGCATTTCAACTTGAGAAAAGGCTGGAGCGTGAGTACGGCACAAGACAAGAGAAAGCAAGTTCAGCCCAGGGCTGTGCTATCACATGCATGCTTGGAGCAGACGGAGCCCCTGGGAGTGACAATCAACATGAAGGCAGGGAGTTTCAATAAGAAAGCAAGAATTCGGGGACCCTCTGATTTCCAGAAGCAGCCCCCAGGGGATGGAGCAATTTAAAAACTGTTTTGGCACAGGAGGGGAAAATCCACAGAAGGAAAGCATTGGGAAAAGCAGTCCCACAGTTCGACAACAGGAGAGTGTGAGGCTGCTAAAAATACCTGTTGGTATGGCCAGAAATAAGCACTCGAGTGGCCTTGTGTCCATATCCAGCACACGGCAAGAGTGCTCTTAGAAGGGACAGGAGGGGACAAGGAGATGGATTGGCCCCTCTCCTCCCTCGGGACCTCACGATGCTTTTTGGTTGATGCCAGCACTTCAAGTCTGATGGTGCTGTTTGGTACAAGCTACAAAATATATTTCCTCAGCTTTCTCCTTCTGAGAGGGCCTCCAGGACCTGCTGTCTGGCACCGGCTTTGGCTGTGACCTCCAATGGCCACTGCAGCCAGCAGCTGGCACCTGCAGTGGGTGTGCTGGCTGCATGCTAAACTGGATGCTCTGGTCATCTCCACTGCAGGCTGGAAATGGCAGCCAGGGCTGCTTTCATTTTCCTCCCAGAGACCACCCAGCTCCCTTTTACCATCACTGGTAACCTTCAGATGACCAAGGTTTCCCCAGAAAATCCTGCCTATGCTATTGCTTTTCCTTGCTTTGAAGAGGAACAGAAATACAAAAGTCTTCTCCTTTTAGCTTTGAGGACTCAGGACCAGGTGAGTAAATGCAGATACCTTCCTTGCCTTTCCCTCTGGCTGTCATCAGAGATTTGGGCAGCTGCTACCCCTGCAAGAAAACCCTGGGATTTCTTGCATGGCTGTGCTGCACAGGGCTTGCTGAGAGAAAGCTCAGTGGACATGCCATTTAGAGGTGTGTCACGAGTGCCAGCTGCGTCTGCTGCTTTGCAGCCACGTGTCCCTCCTCTTTTCCCCGCCCATGATTTCAGCACCTCTCAGACTAAGCGAATCCCCTGGAAAACTCTAACAGTGTGATCAGAGATACCCAGTTCTCTTCATTGCTTTCTTTTCTGGAATTGGAGAGGCTCAGCTCACTGAGGCAGGAAGAATCCCATTGAAAAATGACTGTATGTTAACACTGTGGGTACTAGGACACACATGCAGTGCCTCCTTCTCCCCGTGGCAGAAACATTTTCTTTTGCCTGAGCTTTTGGAATTTTTCAAATGTTTCTCTTTCTAATGCAGACCCTGTTCCCTAGAGGTAGTGCTCTGCCAAGCAATCTGCTAAGGTACCCCTATGCTAGACGTAGAGGAAGGAGGAAACTGTGAAGAGGAGGGAAAAGCGGTTTTCTGCAAACTGGCCAGAAATGTGGTTTTTGCAGAGACAGCAACTGGGCACTGCTAATTGTTCTCCTGACTTCTTCAAGCAGTGTTCCCTACGGGCATAAAGGAAAGGCTCCTGAGGATGAGACAGAGAAACAAATGAAGGCTTTACACTGTTCCTCCAGCCTCTTCCCTACTGAACACTCACTCATGGCATTAGTGTCCAGGCTGCTTGTCAGCCCAAGATGAACCTGATGAATCCTGCGCTGGCCACACTCAGGATACAGTGGGGACAGGAACGATGTTAACTCTGGAATTTCAGAATTATCTCAGGAAGTATCCTGTGATGATCCTCATCTCCCAGCTTCTTAATACCTGCAATCTTCTTTCGAGCCTCCTCCACAGCTGGGAGTGATCCAGCACCTTCTCTCCTTTTGGTTTCAAGGGAACCTGGAATTGTCATCTTGGTCAAGGCTACCACTTCTTTACACCAGCAAGCTGACCAGTCCTAGGGTCTGCAGCACCGCTTCAAGACTTCCATTGGCAGACAAGGGGTCATCAGTGTAGGCAGGGCCAAACTATTTAAAGTCCTAATTAAAGACCCTATTCATCACTGGTGGCTGCCCAGAGCCTCTTCTGTGCAGATACACCCATCAGAAATGCTAAGCTTGCATCCTGAGAGCACATGAATGGATGAACGAGATTCCTACTGTCCCTACCTACTATCCAGCAAAACCACAGCGAAGGGAACAGGCTTGGTGGAAGCAGCAGGGAAAGAAGACCCAGTTGAGCTTGACTCTAGCGCTGTGAAGAGACATGAGAGGTGCAGAGCAGGTGGGAGGCTGGGTGTGGGCTTGGCAGTGTGGGGCAACCCGCCCACAGGCCTCCTGGCACTTAGTGAAATACCAGAGCTAAATGCTGTTATAATGAGGGAGGTTTGCATTAAATCACTGAAGATGCTCGGATGTGAAGCTGGTGATCAGTCCTAGGTTGTTCAATTACCAGGATATATTAATCTCCAACAGAAAGTGCTTCACAAACTCAGAGCTGGAGCTACCAGGCTACATAGCATGGCATTAGGCTGGGCTGCTATCAAATGTTTCAGCTCTGTTTCAGTCCCCCATTATTTTAAGGCACGGCTCCTTTCTTTCTATAGTCCACAGAGCCCTGTTTTCTGACTCACTGTTGGCATTAGCAATTAACAGATGTTCTTCAGCTCCAATGTTATGTCAATGCTGATTTAAGGGTTTAATTGGGAAGCTGCATTGCAAGAAGTTCTCTACAGGGTCTCACCCTGGGAAAGCAGGAATGCAGGGTCTTAAGACTATGAATGACAAAGGAGGAAGTGAAGACAGATTATTCACACTTTGTCAAAACGCAGGCATGAGAGGCTACCCAAGGAAATGCACATTTCAGCAAGTTTAAAGAAAACAGAAGGAAACATTTTTTCATGCCGTGCCTAATTACACTGGAACTCTTTGCCACACAAAAAAAAAGGCAAAAAAAGAGGAAATTCAAAAGCAAATTACACAGGCAAATAACCACATGACAGCCCGGGTACAACGTCAGGTGTAGAAATCCCTAAATACCTTGCTACTGGGAGTGGCAGGGGGAGTGTGGAGGCAGGGGGAAGATAATTCTGTGCCTTCCTGAGTCTTACGCTTCTTTTCTAAGCCTCTCCTGTCACAGAGGAGATATGGGTCTGGATGGCATTGGGTAGGTCTGTAGTAGATTTCTGACCACAGAGAACCTCTCCTGTGTTACTAGGAAGCAGGGCATACGGTGAGTTTACAAAAAGGGAAATGCTTTCTGTAATACTTCAGGAAAACTCAGGTCTCAGTGTGGGTGGTTTGTGGTGACAGCAACAGAACTAAATTTGATGTTAATTTCTATATAGAAGTCACAGACCTTAAATTACCTTATGCTCACATTCTGGCATATATATGATCCACATTACAGTTAGAAGACAGTCACCTACAGTAAGCTTGTAGAAATAGTAATGTGATGACAGTGTCTTGACATCCACTTCTGCGTTGAAGTGGAGACTTTTAAAGCTAAAGGAAGCCTGTATGAGCAGGGCCCATGATGAGCACGTGGGGGACTGGAGACACTGCTGAGAGACAGTAGCCTTGCCACAGCCGTGCCTCCCTCATCACTCCTCACCGGTACCAGCAGGGTTGGTACCACAGCCAGGTGGACAAAGTGCCATTTTGACAATATTATCCAACCACTGTTTCATTTTGGTCACTAAACCATCTCATTCAGTCACTACTGAAACAATAGAATCCTTCTGGTTGCTAGCTCTCCTAACCAGTTAGGAATTTGGAAACACAAAATCCATTCAACTACAGTAGAGGAAAGCCCGATATTATTCCAGAAATTTTGATGTGAAAATGGTTGATAGAGACATTGAATGGCGCTGCTCCTTTTCTACATAAGTACTTCCTCCACCCTTGGCTTATAATGTTTATCCACCCCCGCGAAGCCCCTGTCATGTGGCAACCTACCCTCCAGCCCCACCAGCTCCCCACGTCCCCTGTGCTTCGCTTTCACACACTCTGGATAGAGGAAATATAGAGAGATACCTCTGCTTTTTCATACGATAGCTTGCTGTATGATATGAATTATCCCTGTCACTGCAGAGGATATTTGCAATAAACAATTTTTGCTACTCTTCAATAGCTAAGCCAAAACCACCTAATCAATATCTCCAGCTAGGACTTGCTTAATAGCTCATCAAGCCATGTGTCGTTATTGTTGTACAAGCCAATGTGGACAGTGTCCTTTTGATAACAATAATCATAGAATATGTATGAATTCCAGTGAAGCACCCCACTAATGAATGTCCCCGGGTTGGAGAGTAAATCACAGAGCCGAGAGACAGACAAGTGGATATTTAAAATAGTCCTGAAAGTACTTAACAGCCTCTGAGCACTGCAACAGACGCTGAATGGATGGTTGTAAAAAACCGAGAAGCGAGTAATGAGGGGCTGTCATGATGGGCTGAAGAAACAAGAGCAGGTTCCAGGGGCTGGCCTGTCCTACATGGAAGACATACAGATTGTAATTGATTTTGCACATATTGGTACAGATTCACTTCTCTGATCACGGAGATGCTTCCATTAATGGCCAGTTTGGGACTCTGCCTATCAATACCCGCACAGACAGTAGTTTGGCTGTGTGCTGAGAAGCCAGTTCGACTTTCAGGCAGGACTTCATTTACCCAGACACCAAACTGCTGCCAGCAGCTCGCACAGCGAGAGCTGCTCTCTGTTTGATTTGTCACTGTCCATCTGTGTTTCCGATGGTTGGTGCTGGGAGGACAGGGAACGGGTGGAAGGCCAAACTTTCTGAATAACAGAGCTGAAGCCAATTTCCATTTCCACCTGCATTAGAGGAAACTGCCAGGGGGCTGCCCTGGCCAGAGAGAGGGAAGGAGCAAATCCCTGTGGTTGTAGCAACTTGGCAATGATGGGGGCGAGTAAAGGAGATGGAACCAGACTCAGTGAAAGGACAAAAGAAAATGAACATAAAACTGAAATGCAATTTAAATTCCATTTAAATACAAGAAAAGTTTTTCTTCTTGTCATATCCCAAACCCACCTAGACACAGTCCTGGGGAATCTGTACTAGGTGAACCCGCACTGAGCAACAGGTTGAGACTAGGTGGTCTCCAGAGGTGCCTCTAGCCCCAGTGATGCTGTGATGCTGTGGCTGGCAGGAGGGACATAGCTATTAACAAATAATAATTATCCTGGGGTGATGCTGAGATTATCTCGAGTTTCTGTCAGAGAAGCCACGTTCTCCTCTCCCATTACATGTAACTGAGAGACACTTGCATTGGTCACCGGGGCTGGACAAGGATCAAACTCTCCCTTCCCCATTCCCTCCTAACTCCCCCTTCCCTAAGATCAGTTACTCCATTTATCATCTGATAGCTAAGATTCAGGATTTCTGAGCGCAATATCTCACAGCAGTGATGCCGGATAACAGCGCTGTGGAATTTTCCTAGCAGTCTAAAGCCCTACTTGCCAGCCCTTGGGGAGGCAATCCAGACAAACTCCCCACACTCTGGGTTGCTCTGTGCCTGGGTTCTGTGCTGGCTATATGAAAAAAAGAAAAAAAGAAAGGGGGAAAAAAGTCCAGAAGGAGCGGGAGGTGGGGCTATGGAAAGGTTCACATGCTTACCAAGCTCAGCCCTTGCTTAGATGCAGAGACTCTAACCTAAATTAATAGATCCTCTGGGGTCTGCAAAACTGGGCTAATATTTTGCAAGAATAGCTCTCCCCTGCTTCTTGCCCTCCAGTATGATGAAGACAAAATGCCTTCATTATTGCAGCATTTAACAGTGTGCAGTGTTTATGAAGAGGCTGGAGGATGTGAAGGAATCCAAACCAATTACATTAATCTCAGAGCAAATAAAGCTGCAAATATTTACCTTCACTGTACTGCTTTATCTTATTGGACAAGCTCTTGAATTAATCTAAATCCAGTTCTTTAACCTTGCTAGACAGATTGTTCTCTCTGACATCAGGAGGTCACCTAGACTTTACCATGGGTCTCCACAGGCAGACACCAGCTCATCTGTAAATTGCACTTTGGGCATATAAATCTTATTTAAATCTCCTTCATCCGTTGTGGTCCTCACAAGAGCTTTCCCTGCCTCCATCTAGTTGCTTGGTTTTTCAGCATGATATTGCAGTGCACAAGGCATGCAGAACAACCCAACCAAAAGATTAACAAACAACATGGCAATGCCCAGATTATTTGCAAAACTTTATTCCTGGAACGATGTCAGCTCACCACTGTGAAACCTTTTCTCAAAGGAATCCACTGATCTAGGCAAAACTCTCCTTAAAACGACATGCTCCAGGAAAGTCCCTATTCCACCTCAAATATACTTGGTCTGGGAAGTTCTGACTTTTTTTGTTTTTTCCCCCTATGTGACACCACATTCAGTGCTTTGGGGTGTGGCTTCAGCAAGCATAACGAAGCAGCAAGCACTAGAGGGTGTGAGCAGCAAATGAACTTGTGGTACCCATGGGGCAGGACTTAGGTCATGCTGGGGATGGACAGGATTGGTTTGCTGTGTGAAACAGCCAACTTCTTTATTGTTTTGCCTACACCTCTCAGTTCTATTTGCCATGAAATTCCCTTCTCAATTTGCAGC
>Ga0181612_139297_pt1 | contig 15475 bp, 12 predicted proteins | sample HoacroProtozoa21_FD_119630 | JGI IMG/M metagenome (GOLD analysis project Ga0181612, IMG submission 119630) | Hoatzin crop microbial communities from Cojedes, Venezuel. Combined Assembly of Gp0051906, Gp0051904, Gp0051908 | reverse complement strand
TGAAGATGAGGAAGAACTTCTTCCCTCTGAGGGTGACAGAGCACTGGCCCAGGCTGCCCAGGGAGGTTGTGGAGTCTCCTTCTCTGGAGATATTCCAGACCCACCTGGACGCGGTGCTGTGCAGCCTGCTCTGGGTGACCCTGCTTGGGCAGGGGGTTGGACTGGGTGACCCACAGAGGTCCCTTCCAACCCCTGCCATGCTGGGCTGATCCCGTAATGGTCATTGTGCCTGTATGCTGTTAAGTTTAGATCGACACAGCTGACAAAACCGCGTGCTGTTGCTGGACTTGAGTATGGCAGTTAACCAGTGCCAAGGGGCAGCGTGCGGGCTGCGCCAGGTTTGCTGCGTGTAGACCTCGGGGGGTCAGGCCGCTGCCCTTGCGCAGTAATGCTGCCCACGTGTTGGCTTTCCCACTGATACTGCAGAAAGGGATCGGGAGGGATTCAGAAGCAGCAAAAAGTCGGAATAACTGATTTGTAGTGAAAGATTTAATGAACAGAATTTATTTGCGTATCTAAGTGAAAATGAATTTTAGTTAATGATAACACACATAAGGGGAATAATAGTCTAGTAGTTGATGGCTTTTCAATCTAGTAGAAAAAGCAGGCATAAAATGTTCTGGCAATCATAACGTGACAACAGATATACTTGGAATATAACCTAGGGGCACATTCATAGCTGTGTCACTAATTAACTTAGCAGTGGGAATAAGCTACCTGAGGATGTGGTGAATAATCTGCCGTTATCCAAAATCAGCAAAAAATGTAATTTAATCATCCATTTTAAAAAGAATTTAGAAAAATATTGGGGTCCTTCAGAAGGTGAGTAAAAAACATTTCAAAGTAAAATGTAGTTGTGTGATACACACTGGTTATTGCCTGTTTCTAAAACAGAGCAGTATTGCGTGGTTTTTATTTTCCCCTGGAGTCAGCTCCGTTAATCATTATTGTTGTTAAATCTGACGTGTTTTCTGCGTTGCTATGGAAAATGGAAAGCTTTTGTACGACAGTGATGAATACTGTAGTCGCCACATCTCTCAGAGGTGCTGGGTGTTTATATTTCATCATACCTGCTTTTGGGGCTGCACTTGCCAGATCCCACTCAATTCGAGACGAGAGAGCCCTGCCCACCAGTTTGTGACGGCGCTCGGTGACGTAGGCAAGACAGGCAGAGTCCGTGCGGGGAAGAGAAGAGGAGATTAGACACTGCTTTGTGCTTTCCAAAAAGGACAGTGCCTGCTGCTACTTTTGGCTTTGTCTAGACTGTGCTTCCAGTGGCAACAGCTTAGCATTGAAACACTTTTCAGCGGGAGCAGGAAGAAATTATTTCCAGGAATGGATTTATCAGACACAATACATTTTTATTGTCCGCAAATAAAGGAAGGGTCTGGCAAGTGTTTTCTTGGGATCCTCGTTGAAATTGCCAGTTGTGAGTTCATGGTCCAAGAAAGAGCAAAATGTCCCAGATCGTAAAAATCCAGACTTCTTAAATACTTTTCTTTTCGCCTCTCAGCAGCACGCTTTGATTTGGTTTTGAATTTGCACTGGCGTTAGGTGGAAACGTGAATTCCAGAGGCACTTGTGCAACCCATGACTGAAGAAAGGCTCGTTGCTTCGGTTTCCTTTTTGCTTTTCTCTTGGCTAGAGCTCAGGCAAAAGACTGTTGCATAGGAGAAGCCCAGGGTTTTTTTCAATCACAGTGACAGGTCCTACCAAGAAAGGAAACAATAGGTAATCTGTTAGGTTTCAGGTGGCACAAAGTCAGTAACCAGTGGCACAACTGGTGAGAGAGCCCCAGGGATGCTGGCGCGCTGCTTGAGCCTGGTGAGTCTCTGGCTGGGGGATATGCTCTCAGTGTACGTATCCCTCTGAATGCCAGGCGTAAAGAGCGACGCGCTGTTCCAACGATGTGTAGAACGTACATCAACTCTTGAAAAGAGCTTTTTAAATTTCTTAGAAAGAAGGAAATGGCTTGGGCATAGCTAAATCTGTGGCACAGGGGAACGAGGCCGGTGTTTTCTCTAGTTTTTCCAGAACCGCTTTTTACAGAAGTCATTGCAGATAATAATTTAGTCACTTCAGAAAAAAAATTTTAAAAAAAGTTGAATTTCTGTAAGAGAAGGGATCAAAGCTTTGTCGATGTGGGTAAAATAAGAAAAATAGACTCAGAATCTGAGGGAAGAGAGGATTGTCCAGCCTGGGAAAAACTAGGACACATCATGAGATTATATACTTCTCTTACAGAGGTCCTGTAGGGATTGAGGTTCCTGATTTTTATTCTTAAAAAAGTTTAATTAATTTCCATTATATTTGTTATGTGGCTTTCCTTTTTTATTAGTTTTCAGAGCATAAAGACAGATTTCTGCTGATTTAAAATAATCATTTGACATGTACAAGGTGGACAAATGAGTAGTTCAATGCAACGAAAGGCTACAAAAGACTTCTAGAGCAGTAGGACAGATTGAACTTTATTCCAGTTACATGAAATCAGGTGATGTCACTAAAATTTAACTTCCTTTTGGAACAGGTTTGATCTGCCGATGCAGTGAGACACAAACTGGGCATCCAGCATGGAAGAGTGCGTGCCTTTCGCATGCTCTAAAATGGTTTTCCCCCTCATTTTTACAGCTACATTCGTGAAGCAGAAGAAGCAAAAGGAGCAGTTTACATATGGAATATGAATGTGATAAATTTTCCAGTATCTTCATATGCACTTTAACTTGAATTGTGTGTGCTATTGCAGATTGCCTCCTTCCTTTAGGTGATTTATTTTTTTTTATCAAAGGTTTTATAGCTAATCCTTGTTTATCAAAAGAAAGCATCTTCGATCACAACTCATTTAGGCTTTCATCCATTGAGACACATCGCCCATATTCTGAAATACACAAAATCAATATGTAATATGCGAAAGATTTGCTTGTGGTAAAAGGTCAAGAAAAAGAATTTTTCTTGTAGTTATTGACATAAACACTTGGAGGTGAAATATTTTTCAAGCTACTTTGTGTCACACTTGAAGTCACATTGTGTGGTACGATAATCAATAAAGACCGCGATGGTAATAACTTCATTCTGTCTAGATCAGTGCTTATGAACATTACTGATAAATCTTCCTTTGGCTGCTACAGGGTTGGTTAGCTGTGGTTACCAAATAAAATGTTTTATTCTGCGAGCGTTTTCTATTTTAATCTAAAATTATAAAGTTGAAAGCATTTTTTAATTTAAAGTAGAAGGAGAGAGATATAATGCATTTTTTCTAACTGATAAGACTCAGTGCAGAGATACGTAAGCTGCAAATTTTGCTCTAAGCACAAAATAATCTCGCAGGTATTTAGTTTTTTAATTTTTTTACCTGTGAGAAAGCTAAAGTCAAGCATTCGCTGTGCTTGAGAAACTCGAGTTCTCTGAAGTACGCTGTGAGATTTGAGATACGTACTAATTGTGGAATAAATCATAAAAAAGGTCATTGAAGTGTAGAGAACATCAGTCAGCTTCGAAAAGAGCTGAGGATTTTAAGAAGCGCCGTTAGGTGAAGGCAGTGGCAGCGCATTCGCATCTGCGGAGAGACGGAGGAACGCTGCCGAAAGCTTTGCTGTGTGCTGCAGAAAAGGGTCTAGAAAACCTCCCCCCAAAACCTTATGGCTTTTAGCGGTCATTGCTTTAGTTCACTCTTACACTTCATGCATTTTACATACTGGAAATGAAAAGAAGTTAATTAAACTTGTGGGAGGGGGGGATTTTTTGGTTCTTGTTTTCAAAGCGCCGAAGCGGCACGGCGCGGTTAGTCTGACGCTGGCGGTTAGAGCCGTGGTCGCGGGGCTGCTGGTCCTGGAGCTACAGAAAAGCACGTGCGTTAGGATTTGGCTTGGGATTCTTTCCTTCGTGAAAACTGTGTAATGAAAAGTTACTGATGAATAGTCCACTGAGAAAGCCTGTATTTTTTTTCTTCATAATATCCTGAGCTTTCTAGTGTAATTTAATTTAGTCTCTGATTTTAAGATGTTCTCTGTGTGAAACAGTTGATCTTTACAAACCATTCAAGGCAGTTGTAGAGTCATAGGTTGGAAGGCACCTTTAAAGGTCATCTCTAAACCAGAGGAAACTAAGCAAAGATACTAAATCATGCAGAAAACGCTGCTGGAGTTATGCTTTTTTATAACAAAAAGCATTACAATTACTCAGCTATTTTGATATCTGTATCATAAAAAATGAACTTTTAAAATTCTGCTTCATTTTATAGGTTTTTCTGAAAACAAAGTTGAGAACTAAGCTCACGGTGCTGGCTGCAGGTCAGTACATGAAGGATTGAAATGAACTTTGGAAACCCATTTAGAATGTCTTGGCCAGAGAAGGTAAGAACTGCAGTGAATTATTTATTTATTTATTTATTTTTAATGCTTAGCTGGTGCTAAAGTATAAAAGCACAGTGGGATAAAGGCCATAAACACCCCACAAAAGGATGCTGTACTCACAGAGACTGTGAACAGGTACAACCAAAAGCCGTGGAGCGTTGGGTCTTTGTTCGTCCAGCAGTGGTTCGTACTTCAGGTACGCGCGGAAAGCCGGGCAAGGACCCAGCGGTCACACAGGAATTTTATTTGTGTTGATGACTAAAACCAAGAGGAAACTCCTTTTTTTTTTTCCTTGGGGCTAAAATGGGACTTGGACCTACATCAGTGTGGTGTTTTAGAAGGCAGCATGCGCTCACTGAAATAGCCAGCTGGTTTTTCACTTGTTATGCCGATCATATAACATACATTATAGTTTTATATAAAATCGTTATGCCTGCCTGGAGCCCCTTAAATAGGCAAAACAGTAAAAGGCTCCTACCCTTAACCGGATTAAACTTTTTCTGACAAATTTGTTGTAGCTGTCAATGAATGACCACATCACAGTTATCTTAACACGTCACTTTTTTTGGAATATAGAAAAAAGTTTTGAGAGAAAATGGTAGGCAGGCTAGCAGAAAAGGTGGTTTTATGAAATATCATAAGCAAGAGTTAACTTTTCAATAAATCTGTTTATTGTTGTTAGTGTGTTTCCATAACAGCATCAGAAATACATATTTTGAACTAGAAATTATTAAGTTACAATGAATTTAATTTATTAAAAATGAAAGGAATGCCATATTCTGTCACATTAGGTTGCTGTAAACCTGCTGCATTATACTTTTATATTTTATATCTCCACTTCAAAATACTAGTTAGAACTAGTTATTTAATGATAGCAAAAATTAATCATTGTAATGTATGAAGTTAGACATGGCTTCAGCCCTCCTCATTTTCTTATTGTAGACTTGATTCACATAAAAAGAGGTCTGTGTTTTTACATGGACCTGTGAGTAGAGGTGTTGAAAAAAAGACAGTTACACAGTAAGAATATTATCAAGATCTCAAACAATATCATGGTCCAAAAATATTTTCAACAGTAACAGACAACAATCTGGAGACTTGTCTGTAAATGCAGACACCACACCAGGACCATGAAATAGGTATACAATGAAATTAAAAAAAACCCCATTTAACTGTAGGAAAGACTCTTAATGCAGCACCTCAGCAAATTGCGCTCTCCGATAGCCAGCGCTCAGCTCTGCCATGGACTGCTCCTCTGCTGGGCTCGGAGCTCCGCTGGCTTCACGTGCTGCGTGTCACAGGCGGCGTGCAGCTGAAGTCCCAGCAGCGAGCAGCAGCACAGGCGGTGGGTGCCCGGTGTCTGCGGGCTGCGCGCCCCGGCACAGAGCCGCTGAGGGCGGTGGGCTGCGCCGCGGGGGCTCCAGCCTCCGGGAGCTGGGAAGCAGCCGGGCAGGAGGCCGGCCGGGAGGGCGCGGGGGTCTGAACGCCAGGAGAGGGCTGTTGCGTGTCTGCAGGCTGAGGCTCCCAAACTTCAGCCCGCCGCCGCGCGGGTATCTGTGTCTTAGCTGGGTTTCTTTTGAACTTGCTGAAGTGATTCATCAGACCTATTTTCGGTTTGGTTTTGGTCTGTTTTAGGAAAAGATAAGTTGACTCCATTGTAGCATTCTGAGCTGTGTGCAACAGCAGATTTTGCCCCCTAGGAAGTGAAGATATTTCAGGCAGTGTTCTTCTGCGAGAAGGTTTCATGAATAATTTGAGTTTATGCAACTTACTGCTCTCTTCCTGTTTTAGCTAGAACTTTCCAAGTGGGGTGACCATTTGAATTTGTAATGGTAGGTTTTATGAATAACCCATATTTGAGAATTTTGGGGTTGAAACCTGGGAACATAGCTGGCCATCGCATTGAAACGTCTCTCCTTCACTGAGACAGTATGAAACCTGGAGAAGGAGTAAAAAGAACAGAAATTATGTTGAAGCTTAAGCCAAAAGGTAATTACTTATTAGCGATTAAAATCTCATTCAATTGGTTTCCTGAAATTTGTTGACCAGTAGTCTTTTATTGCAATACCAGAGCGGTACCTCGCGTCTGCTGCTGTTTCTCTTTTTCCTCCTGCTGGTTGTACAAGAGTTGTTAGATTCTCTCAAGCCTTCCCGTAAACAGGCTGGCTGTCCAAGCTGTTGTCAGGTGTGCTGGCTGTGGCTGGGACAGGGTTAGATTTCGTCACAGCAGTTCCTGGGCGCTGCGTTTTGGGTTTGTGACCGAGGCGGCGCTGGTGACGGGGAGGTTTCTGCCGTCGCCGAGCGGTGCTGACACAGCCCAGCCCTGCTCCGTCTGCCAGCTGGGTGGGGACACGGCCGGGGCCACAGGGATGTCCCATAGCGTACGCGGTTCCGCTCAGCACCAAAAAAACGGAGAGGAGGGATTTTAGGGAGGTTTGCCATCTTTTGCTCGGGAACAGACTGGACGTTGGTCTACCTATGGGACGTGATAAGCGACAGCCTTTGCTTCACTTGTTTTCTTTCTCTCTTCTTGCACTTTCTCGCTTTTTACAGAGTTTTCATCTCGACCCACAAGTTCTGCTGCTTTTACTCTTCCTTTCCTCTCCCCCCATCCCACTCTGGCAGGGGGCAGCAGGGGGGGATGGAGGGGCGAGCGGGTGGCTGTTGTGGTGCTTGGCTGCCTGCCAGGGTTAATCCACATCATGGAAATTAATTTTTCACCTTTTCATTTTTATCATCACTATCTAACACATCTTCATTTCTGGCAGGAATTGCTTTGAGTGCTGATGACAGCTTCACTCTCAAAGTTCCTATTTTGACAAAAGTATTTCATTTTTCAGCTATTTTGAATGAAAGCCGTCATTCATATACGTATGTGTGCACACATGTGTCTAAGATACAATTATTAAAGGGCTTAAACTTGTAATAGAATGCTGAATGATGTTCCGATTACGTTTTATTTTACTGATCATTGGACAGTCAGAGTTTTGCATCTTGAATTCCTTACAGCTGGGTGTATATCATGTTTCTTCCTGTAGATACACTGGAACATGTCGTATCTTCATGTGTTTTTTTCAGTGTATTTGGATATGATTTCGATATGTAACCAGTGTACTGATGCCCAAATCTAAATGAATTTACCTTATGATTCCTGTTGTCTTCTGGGTGATTCTTATTGACTTCAGTGAACTTTGTTTTTCTCTGGTAGCTTGTGCAGTCACAATTTATCGAGAACAACGTATCCATTTCAGTGTAGTGCATCGCTAGCTGTTTTTTAAGATACTAGGTTAGGACAAAACGGGGTGGTATGACTATATCCACACTGTCCCTGGAGGAATACCTGGGAACATTTTGTGAACTTAAATACATTATATCAAATGAAATAAAAAGCCACATGAGTGCTGGAAGTTCATCGGTTCTGTTCTGCCCTGCCGTGGCCCCGGCAGCTGGTGCACCCTAGTGCAGCGCTGTGGCTTCGCTCCAGGGTCGTGGTTCCTCACGCCAGCTGCGCCGACCGAAGGGACGCTGATGGGGTGAGGAGCATCAGGGGGTGCCTGCGTGCCTGCCCACAGCTGCAGCTTGGCGCGGCGTCCCTGGCGCTGGATCCGGGCCCGCTGGGCTGGGGGAGAGGCAGCGCTGCTTCTGGATAGCTGGGCTGTTCCTGTGGAGTCGGTGCCCATTCCTGCCGCGGAGCCCCTGGAAATTTCACAAAAGACCTACCTAAATCCCCTGGTCTGCTATTGCCAATAGCAGCTCTTACCCTTCGGTTTGTTCATCCTCAACTTTTTTTCCCTCACTTTTGTTTATGTGCTGTCTCGTTGTACAGAATTGTCTGTTTTGGCCATGGCTTCCGGCCAGAATAGAGTCTTGCTTTTGCTTCTCTGCAATATCTCGTATAAATATATGCTATATAGATGAATATGTACAACAACTCAGTTATGTTTGTAATTTCTCTTTTCCTAGCCAGGATAACACCGTGATCTCCTTTGAATTTTTCTATTTCTGAGCTGAATATATTAGGAAAGATTGACCAAATGCTCATGTCTATATCACACTAATTTCAGATTACTACCGGAGGCGTAAGAGCTAGAGAGATGTTTCCTGGTGTGCGGACATGAGAGTTGAGAGGGGTTTAATTAACCAACGTGGAGAAACTGCAGGAGGAGAAAATAGATCTTGTGGCAGGTAGAAAGTGAGGAAGATCAATTTGTTTGTATTGGCAGTATCACCCACAGAGTATCACTGCTAGCAGAGAGAAAGGGCCACGCTCACGCTGGGAAGATCCATAAGTGGAGGGACCAAGAGCACACGTATGGTACAGAGAATGTTCACGTAAGACTGAGATGTGTCTGTGACCTTTAACAAAATCTCAAGACCTTCTGAGATTTTCGTATCACTGATGATGATTCTAGGTTGGTTGAAAAAAGCAGTAGGAGCAAAGAAACTCTGGGAATCTAATATCTTATTTGTATGAAAATAGATAGAATCATTAAAAAAGGAGGAGCTGGGAGGTTTAAACAAAGAAAATGAACAGTAATGTTCTAAATTAATCCAGGAAAAGAGGTAATGATTATCCCTTTACAGAGTGCTGCAACACCGTCAGATTTAGCTGCTTAAGTATTTTCTTCAATAAGAGACATAGTTCTGTTTATCAGCGTGATTTACTGTAGTAAAATACACTGCGGAAACCTGCAGCCAGTGCAGAACTGCACTGTTCTTTTGGCCGCTGCTGGTAGCTCCCAAGCAGAACATCTATTTACTCACTAGCATTAATATTCAAGATCTGAAACACATTGAGCTATTTATGTAGGTATTTTTAATTAGGTAGCTAATTGGTTAAAAATTGACCAGAGGCAGCTTTTATTTGGGGAACTTATTGATCTGTTCTTCATTCCCTGTCCGATAGCTAAACCCTATGACTACTAATAGGAGTCTCGGATTGAATATTTTGAGGAAAGAGAGAAAAACCCCGAAAGGTTTTCAGCAGAGAAAGCAGCCAGTTCCTGACAGCCAGTAGATGTCATTCTATCTCTATTTCAATGCCAGCGCCTACTGTTCTCGTGATATTTTTCCAAATCACAAATTGCGGGTGGGAATGGGGGGAAACATTTATGTTTCGCTTTCTTCTTTTTAATGCACGAGTTTGTCTGTCTTTTCAGTAGCGTAAGGTGTCAGAGTGTGAAACTGGAACTTTTTGGTGCAGCTGAGGCTGAGAAGCTGTTGTCTTTCAGTCATTCCTCCATTAGGATTTTGTTTATTTATTTGTCTGCACAAGGGCTCTGTAAGCTTTGCACTGTGCGTGGTTTTCCTTTCTTTTCTTTCTTTTTTCTTTACAATTTCCTTTTTCTTTCTGAGCCTGTTTGCTTGATGCTGTTCCTGTCTTTCTTTTCCCATACTTTCTCAGGACGTCAAGGCCACATACAAGAAGAGGTTGTAGCCCTGGGGAGACTCGTGGGCTGCAGCCCGGAGTCACGCAAGGGAACAGTCTGACAGCGCATGGCAAGAGAGGTTGGATATTTGTTTTCTGAAAAACCATCTCATTACCTACAACCCAAACAGAGTCCTGCTGACAAATGCATCAAATGCAAAGAATTTTATCTACAATAAGGATTTTGCAGTCCTGCTAAGCCAAGCAATTTGAAATGAGTTGTCTCATTTCTGTCCACAAATACACAGCGACTGTCTTGAGGATAGTGTTGGCAGAGGGGTAAAACGTGGAGACCGTGGGGAGACGGAATTGCACTGCCCTTTTAATGCTCACAACAGCAAGTGCTAGTGAAAGGAGGAAGAAAGCAGGCAAGCAATTCAGTCTGTAGCTGGAGTGGTTCAGGTGCCAGGACTATTAAGCTGGCAGTTTTGAAAATACCAAGCTATTATTTTTGCGCTTTGGCAGCCATGGTTTCACCTGGTCCTGTTCTGTCCCGTAGGGACCTCACGTGCGCTGCTAGCCAGGGAGCTGAGGTGGATGCTCCCCAGAGTGCATCAGCTCTGCTCCACCACAGAAATCACAGCCCGTGGTCCAGCAGCGAGTCCCTTGCGGTGTCAGAGCAAAAATACCCGCTCTTCTGCAGAATCAGTAGCAAGCTGTCAACAGATGAAAGACAGGGGTGAAACTTGAGATGGGAGAATCTTAATTGGCTTTACAAAAGTAAGGTGTTAAATGAGGCTGGAAGTATACAGGGACTATAAAATCCTCAGAAAGATACATTATTGACCAGCTTTCTGTCTCGCCTCTTCTCAGAGGGCTCGCAGTGTACCTGACCTTTGAACCCAGACCATCAGGCAGAATGGTGGTCTGAGTTCCTTGGCTCGCTCTGATGGATGCTGGTGCAGCTCGTCTCCTGGCAGTGCTGGAGGGTGAGCAGGTTGGGGGGGGTGGCGTGAGTCAGCCTGCGGGTGCTCGGAAGGAGTCCGGTGGGCTGCGTGTGTCTGGGTAATCCACGCAGGGAAGGGCAGCTGCTGGGCTGGCTCTGGCCCTTCCTCTGTGACAACCCGTGCTAGCTTCCCACCGGTGTTAATACCACACCAGTACCACGCCCGTACTGGGAGGAATCTGACACGGCAGAGCTGTGTGTCCTCTGGATCTTGCAGTTGGGAGCTTCGATAATTTTTCAGCCTTGTGAACTACCATCTCAAGCAAATCGGGAATTAAAGCGAATAGGAATAGGGATTCAGGGTGCAGTAAACCACAAGTGTTCACTCTACCATGTGTCTAATTAGTGTATTAATTAGATTAATGACAAAAAATGGCGGCACAGTGCTACTGCAGTCGCAGAAGGAAAAAAAAATAACAGATCCATGGTCGGTAAGCGATACAAAAAGAAGGAAAAGAGTGACTGATAATGTTTTTACAGGTACTGACCAGCAGAATGTCTGCCTGCTGAAGAATTTCACGGTCTTGGTACTGTTTGCATAGCTGAGAAAATCAGTTATATAAGCAAGTAAAACAAACCCTGCTCACTTCTGCCTGTCTACAGAGGAGCAAACAAACAAAGGGGCTAAATCTGATGGGGAAATGAAAACGAACTGAAGAAAGTAAAGATACTACGAATAGAAGGAATCGAGCGCTAGTCAGGTTAAATCTGTCTCCTACAGCTACGTTCACAACCCGACAAGGAAATAAGAAAAAGGCTCGGGAAGCAGGGGTTGTGGCAGAGGGTCTACAGGATCAAAGACATAAAAGCTCAGGTGGTCGGACAGAGGGCAAAGCTTTTGTTGGTTTGCAGTACGCAGCTGTATACCTTTTGCTGAATTCTGCGCATTTTTACTCACAGCACCCAAAATAATGAAATTGCATTTTACCTTTTAAGCTGTGACTCACTTTGCTGACAGGGTCATTGCCCAGACAGTCGGAATGTGCCCAGCAGACAGAATACCAAACGGGAACGGGAGTTCACATTGTGTCTGTGCCGTGACAAAGGAAAATGCAAAGATCTCGGCTTCTCAGGGGGATGCTGATAGGGATCCTTTCAGTCTGTGCCAAAAGAACGTTATTCAAAACTCATACTAGGATGTGCCTTTGACTGACAAAATCTTTAGTATCTTTAGCTGTATCCCACTGCTGCATGGGTTTAAAAAAAGGCTGAAAGAGGAGAAGGCTGAGAAGAGCAAGGAGACATCTGCAAGGTGCAAAGCAAAGAAGGGGAGGCTCTAACAGTTTCCCGATTCCTCCTTTTTTCACCCACAAGAATCATGCCATGCATCACTGAGTTTGTGCTGCAGACTGAGTGGTTGGGGAAGGGAAGACATGCAAGTGGTTTTGCTTTAATCTGTCACCTAACCCCATTAAAAAGGCAGGAGAAACGGGATTCGCAGAAAATGGCACAGTCCGACTGTGATGTGTCGGAGCAGTCTTCAGTGAAGAATCGAAGAACTGGGTGCTTGGAGGCAGGATGGCTGTTCAGCTGCTTCTTCACAAGACCCTGACCCTGGCAGCACTGCGGGCCCCGTCCCCTTTGCGCTGCACCTCCTGCATTGCCCCGTCGCTGCGAGCACCGTCAGGACGTCGGTGTTACAGATGTGTCTGCTCCACATACCCGTGGGTCAGCTCAGTCTGAAACACTGAAAAGGGAATTCAAAAAGACCTGCAGTAGGCTTCTTCAGAAAGCTGTTTTCCTGCAGAATCCGCTGCCTAGGGGATGCTTTTACTTCTGAGGAAGGGCCACAGGGGTGGAGAGAGGCTGGCTGGAGGGTTGCTGCTCCTCTTACCCTGTTCTCTCTTGGAGATTTCATTGAACTTAGGCTGAAGTGGACTTCACGAGTCTTCAGATGTGCCCAATTTGTTCTCTTCTGTGCATGTGAGAGAGTATGCACTATTTCTAGATGATAACAATGCATCCCACTGTGTACCTAAATAATTGCGTCCGATGGTTCTGCTAAAGGGAGAAAACAGAGCGAGCGCCTTCATTTGTGCTGTGAATGTGATCCATCCTGTCTCTGTGTCCGGGGCTCTCACTGCAGTAATTGCTTCATGTAAATTTGTAAATTTGAAACAATGATATTTTGTGATTCTTTCTTTGCTTTGTCTTTGTGCGTGTTTAGGCAGGAAACGTGTCATCAACTGTGGGTATCGCTTTTACAAACAGAGGAGACTGTCTTACTGTGCACTGTGGTGCGTAGTTATCTTAAAATGACAGATGCTTTGTGGTTTGCAGGTCCTACTCCTCCAAAGCTGGCGCTTTCTGAAAGCACAGCACATTATCCTTTACTCATCTCTCTTCCTTTCTTCTGGCTGTAGCATAGACTGGTTGTAACCTTTATATAAAAGGTCTTGACTTGGGAATTTCTTTATTTGATGTATATCACAAAATCAAAGCAAATGTTCCATTCACCTCTCCCTCCTCCTTTCCACTTTCCTCTTTTTTTAATGCAATCGATGTGATTAGGCTTCCCTTACGGAAAAATGAACGTGATTGTTTGAAACAGCATCGCCTCAGATGCAGATCTTGCCCTTTCCAAATTGTTTGTGTACAGTTCAGCACAGATATGTGGTGTGTTGTACTTCCTCACATGCGAATTTCTCCTTTGTATCAGTAAGCCTGGGTCGCTATTGCGTGTGTCCGGTGGGGACACAGCGCATTGCTACGAGGGACAGATCCCTCGTCCCAGTTTATTCAGTGGAAGTCAAAACCAGGCACTGCATCGTAACTACCACTGGGTTGGTTTGCTGCTTTGTTTGGTTTGGTTTTCCATCCGAAGATGATGCATTTGGAATAAGTGGGCTTTTCTGAAACCAATACTTGTCGTGCTGCCTAGCTGCACCTGGTCTTATGTAGCTCTTCACCAAATGCACGTAACCACAGAAGGGAGCTGCTCACATTCCAATGGTTTACTATTATTTCTTAGCAGTCAAGGAAATTTTATATGTTTCTCTGTGTTGTTTTTTAGCCTTTTATGATGCACTAGAATTATAATTTCAGTAGGCAAAATTAGATGATTCGGGGGGTAAATAACTTACCATTATTTCAGGTAGAGTTTAAATCTTGTGAAGTAAATAATACTGGAATACTCCTAAAATTATTGTACTTTATTTATTGGGAAAATATAAAGAATAAGCATTTGAGACTCTGGTTTTGTTTGTTTCTTAAATCATTTTCCAGCTGTCTGGTAGTCTGTTAGATATACTGTGCAGAATTTATACCTAAAAAGTCAATTGGAGTGAGTAGGTTATGTTTTGCCCATATCTTTCACAAGGAGAAATGCAGTAGCCTTCAAGATTCTTGCATTTATTAGCTATGTTGTTTTGCTATGTACAAGTAACCTGAAGAACTGACACCGTTTACATGCTCAGTTAAAAAAAAAGAAAATAGAAAAAACATTTAAAATTAGTTATCTTCTAGTCTTGGTCGCATGCTAGTTGTGGGTATAAGAATATTCAGTATATAATAAAATACCTGTAAGGGACCAGTAGCTATTCAGAATTACTCTGCTTGGAATAAGGAACAGAAAGGTCGCACTTGAGATAATAAATATTCATGTAATTAGGTTATGTGCAGCTATGCAGAGTACAGTAACACCAATCACCATAAGTGATTGGAGTGTTTTCATCCCATTCAGTGCTGAGTGAGCGAGGAGGAACCTTGCCAAGTGGCGCGTGTTCCGTGAATAGCCCATGGGAGTTGGGAAGAGCGGCTGCTCAGACTGCTGGGATCATTTCAACCTGTTTGCCAAACCCTTGCCTGCCTCTTGCCTTTCGCATAGTGCAGTACCCCTTGGCCAAGCACAGGTGAAGTTGCTCCCATCCAGTGTCTTTTTACATGCTTTTGGTATGAGAAAAGATATCTGTACATGGCCCGATACCATAGAACACTAATCTACTTTTGCAGTTTTCGTTGTAGAAACAAGTCCGAGAAATTAGTCACAACTTGTCCCTGTGCAGACACTAACTGCTACCTGTATCCCTCCCCTTGCTGCCTTTTTTTCAAAGGTTAAGGCATTCATGCTGGTATCTTGCCTAAGTTCCATTTTAAATTTCTACTTTCTGCTTCTTAAATTCCTTCTGAAACTCCACCAGGATTCAGCTCTCCTCTTCGTCTCTATTCCTGAAGCATCGTGTCGTTTGGAGCAGTGCACAGCGACTTCTGGCCAAAAGATCTCTGATTTGCTGTGATGCTGGTTTCTGATGTACAGTTTCTAGAATACAACATCATTATTCACCACGTGTATTCATTGATCTTACACAGCGTTACAGTAGGTTAAGCTGCACGCTTAGCTCTGCAGGCCAGGGACCGCGCAGGGAGGGGGACAGTCGCACGGGGCTCTCCCCACATTTACGCTGTCTGAGGAAAAGCTGGATGTTCAGCACGTGGTCTGACGGCAAATTTTGCCTAAACCAGCTAATTTGCTTATCAGCTTGCAGTGCAAAGGTGGACGTATTTTATAGCAGAAAAAATCCTGAGCAAGAGGATTTGGTAGACATGTTCAAACATGCCTAAACAGACAGCAAAAGTGAAAGACTTTGCGTAAATCCTTCTTGGGATGGAAAGAGGAGTGTTCTGTCCGAGGCCGTCTGCCGCGAGTGCCCACCGCTGCAGGAGTCGCTGCGCGAGTGCTTGCGTTCTGCCCGTGTGAAACTCTGCGCTCGCGTGTGACCCAACACCTGGGAACACCTGGATTTAATATCCCTC
>Ga0181612_170475_pt1 | contig 15476 bp, 6 predicted proteins | sample HoacroProtozoa21_FD_119630 | JGI IMG/M metagenome (GOLD analysis project Ga0181612, IMG submission 119630) | Hoatzin crop microbial communities from Cojedes, Venezuel. Combined Assembly of Gp0051906, Gp0051904, Gp0051908 | reverse complement strand
TCTCAGCCTGTCCTCATAGGAGAGGTGTTCCATCCCTCTGATCATTTTTGTGGCCCTCCTCTAGACCTGCTCCAACAGCTCAATGTCCTTCTTGTGCTGAGGGCTCCAGAGCTGGATGCAGGACTCCAGGTGGGGTCTCACCAGACCAGAGTAGAGTGGCAGAATTGCCTCCCTCGAAGTGCTGGTCACGTTTTGTACTGGAAGATATTGTTGCCTGTTCTGTTTTGATAATGGTACAACAACCTACTTGTATTAATAAATAAACCCCTTTTTTCAGTCTGCACAACTTTTGGAACAGTTTAATCTATCTTCATGTATGTATTACTTTAAGAACAAACAGCTTTATAAAAAAGTTGCATCGCAAGTCGGTCTGCATGCACTATGTATAACTAAAGGGGGTTCTTCAAAGTACTAAGGCTCTGACCCTGCAATAGTTGGTAGAACTTGTGCACTGGCAATGCTTGTAGGTTTACACAGCATCTCGTGGACTTCACTGAGGCGCTGAATGTGTTCACAGACTCACCCAAGAATGATTGAAAGCAAGGTGAAAGGAACAAAATTATGTAAAGGAATAAATATAACTGTACTGTAGACTGACTGATGTTGAAGTTTTCCTGTGCCTCACAAACCTTTGTTCCTTCTGGGTATTTTGATTGTTTTTCTCAAAATATTTTCTTTTTGGCTAATCATTTAGATAAAACTGGCTTTTAATGCAAATTTGCTTCCATGGCATGTCACTAGTTTTTATCACCACTTAGGCATTTATTTTCTATTAATATTAATTCCCTATAAAAACATAATTTACTTTTTTTAATGTAGAAAATAGCTTTTATTCATTTTAATTTATTTCTTCCTCTCTCTTTTTCATGTATCTTATATTTCCTCTCAAAGAGAGAAGTCCTACGGGTAAACCTACAGGAGAACTTTTTAAGCAAACTGCTGCCATAGGACTGTTTTAGAGATACAAAATTTGTCTAAATGATCCAGGAATTAGTGGACTGAGAGTTCTTTTGTTCCAAGAAAACACATTGCCTCTCCTTGGATATTTCTGCACCTGGAAGGCTTGGATTGCTCTTGGAATGTGAGGAGAATGAAAGAATCTGTAAACTCTTCCCATTTAGTACTAGTATTAAATTATCAGTCTTTGTGCAGCTGTGAAAACTTTTCATGGTGGAAAAGTTCACGTAATATTTTACATACACTTACAAGAAGGCTAGAGATTTAACCTGGGAAGCACCTGACTACTGCTGAGTCCACATAACACAGAGTTGGAATGAGGAAATTTGTGCATTTATGTTTCTTTTTTGGTGTTCTGAATTTCTATTTGTGGGTAGGAGCTGATCTAAAGGACACTGGAAAGATTTATATTAAAATAACTATTGAAATATAAATTAAAAATCCAAAATGAAAATTTTGTGAAACTGTGTATTTGAGTGTAAGAAAGATGAATCAACATTTTTCTGAAGACAAACTTGAAATTTGGCAAACTTCTAATAACTTTAGTATTAAAAACAGTAGTTCCAATAAAAGTATTAAAACTGTGCGTAAGAGCACCATGAAAATATCTCTATGTGCTCACTTTTGTTGTTTTGTGCATACAAGCTGTATGAACTTGTTTGTGATTTCAAATATAAAGTTCAAATTGTACTGAATTAATAGCAATTTAAATATGCACTTTTTAAGCTTTTTCTTGTTCTCTGTAAAATTTCTTGTAGTATCTTTGTGTCTAGTTTACCACTACTCTTCCCTGATGCTTTGATTCAGTCAAAAAAATTTGAAACTCAGAATATAATGAGATTGCTATTATGAGTGTAAACAGACAAAAATTATTTCATTGGCATCAGAAACCAGGTGAAAACACTGAGATGAACTACTCTAAACCCACCCACTGAACTTTCTTTAGTTATCGGTTCACAAGGGAATCAAGTGTTTTACGCTCAGCCAGTGTAAAGTTTCTAAATGAACTGAGGCTTTGGGCAGGTGAGTGTACGTGTACATTCTTGACTCCCATTAGCTGTTGTGAACTGTGATAAACTGAGATTCAGAAAGGTGTTGGCTACATATCCACCACTGTTATTTTTCAGATGACATCAGAAAAGACTCTGAACTTTTTAACACTATTAAGAAAATTACAGTCTTTAAATCAGTTATTTTAAATTTAAAAGCATCTGTTGTTTTTAAGTAAACATTCTTTATGTATAAGCTGAACATTGAATTACATTTATATTATTGAACTCATTGTTAAGTAAATCACAACCATATTGTATCATGGTGAGCTTATTTTCTTTGTTATTTCATAGATAGATTGTATGTCACCCACCACTTTTAGGAATGCCATTTTTGACATATTATTCAAAAGGTATTAATTAACAGAATGAATAAAATATGCGTGGGTGTGTCTGCTGCTAGTGGAAGGAAGCTGTGGTACATTTCTACAAAATTACAATGACATATATAGTTTTCTCAAGTTCTCAGTCCCAAATTCAAAACTGGAAGCATATATGTTATATTTACTAAGCTGAATAAATACATGGTTTATTATATCATATGAGTAGCACATAGATGTGTGCAGAGATTAACCTTCTTCTCTCTCTTTCTAAGATTTATCTGAGACTAATCACTTGGTTAATCTGAGTGAAAAAAATCCAATGAGTTTAGTATTCTCTTGAAAGTCTGACTACAATAAGATTTAACGTGGGAAAAATAAATGATGTTGCCAATTAATACAGTAAAGATGACATTAAATATTATTTACAGTTATTATACCAGTTTCAAAAGAGTGTGTTTCATCTCCACATCAAAAGAGCTCCCCAAAAAGCAACCATTATTATTATGGAAGTCAGTATGTAAAATCTTCCAGAACTTGATAACCTTGTCAAAATGAGTTTAAATCTGATCTGCCTTAACAAAAGGATAAAATAGATGGTAAAGCAAATAGTCTGTTTATTGAAGTTCAACATGCAATGAACTTTTGTTGTACTGCATGAAGTACTGGTGTCTTTAAAAGAAAAATGCCGAGTATGAGAAGAGATTGATTATCTGAACTCTATTCTCTTCAGTATATATATTTTGACACTGTGTGTGTCTACTCGGAATGCAGTGTGAAGTGTGTTATATCTAGGCAGTTTTTTATCTCTTGCTTAGATTGTCTCGGGTAATGCCACACTCAAAGCCTACAGTACAAGCAGATGCATGGTCATAAAGATACTGTGTTACGGGACAAGTAATATTAAGTAGGAAATTTTGACCTCATGCATCTGTCCAAGATAAAATAGCTTTTCCTTTACATAATGAAAACATTTGATTTTACTATAGGATGGGTGATTTTAGCATAAGAATGGGGTCGATGCCAATTTCTCACGATGTGATGCAATCTCTTGCCAGGTGCAATCTCTCACCATTATATAAATGGCTCTGGAAGGACACCAAGCACAGGGAGTAGGATGAAGCAGCTTTGTTAATACAAGGGAGCTAGTGAGCTCAGAAAGCGCACATTTGCTCTGATCCTGGAGTCTCAGGGTACGTTCATGAGTGTATTGAATAAATGCTTTATGAAGGAGAAGAGGGAACAGAAGGTTTTTCTTTCTGTGGAAAGAGAAAATTAAATACCTGGGAATTAACATGCTGGGACATTTTTTTTATTCTGCCATAATAACAGAGAAATGTTTTCTTTTCTACAGAAGAGTCCTTTCTGGTACTTGCTCTGTTATTGTATATTTGGCTCTACGGAAAGGAGCAAGTTGATCAGTCATAGCTTAGGGGGCAAAAGGTTTCTCTCAGAGCATATCTGAAAGAAGTCGTATTACATACCTCTGTAGCATTTTATACCACAGTTACATCTGAGTCCATAATGTAATTAGAACTCTGGCTCTGTATTAGAGAGTAGCATTGATGATAGAGTGCACAAAAAATTGAAATGACACAATTCAGAAGATAAACGTAAGCTTAGCAGAAGGAACAAATGACGACAGACAACATCTATCTGCGCTATAATTGACTGCAGATTGAGTTTATATGTATCAGGCAGAAATCAGGATACTCTTCTTGTTCAGTATGAAACATATCATCATGTTGACATCACCTTTGAAAATTACATTATATGTCTTCACTTAATCTCCTATTCTGCAAAGGCTTACACAGGTATTTATCTTATTTGTCTCTTGTACTGTGAGTCTGTGAAGCTCTGCTGAAGTCCATGGAGTTCCTGTTTTCTAGAAAGTAAGCATAGAACTTGTGAGTAGCCCTGAATTTCCTGCGTGTACTCACTGGGCAAACAAAACGGTAGGCCTTGTAAGAAATTATTTTTTAAATTTTAAAATAGCCTAAAATAAAGGCTTACCTACTAAATAGAGTAAATACATCTCGTTGTAAAAGACTGTACAAACTTATTCTCTTTTTATTAAGTGTGGCTCACAGTAAAACCCTGGCCTAGGCAGAACCAACTGTTGGGCATTTCAAGGCTTGTTAAACTTTCTGTAAACTTCTCCACTTTACTTACTGGAGAAGTTCCATAGAGATCACTTCAGATTATGTAAATAGCATGCACCTGGTGTTATACAGATGTCTCAGCTGCATGCTGCAGCCTTCCCCGAGCTCAATGCTGTCATTGCTGACAGGCAACTTTGGAGTCATTAAGAAAAAATAGGATGCTTGTTCCGAAAATAAAAAGGTCTTTTGACTTTTATCACTTTCTTGTGTGCTTAGAACATCTGAAGTACTTATTGACAGCCCAACTTTAGGAAAATATTTTGTGCCTAGAGATTAAGACAATGTGTATCACAGACATCTCATAATCCATTTCCTTCGCTTCATGAAAAGGACAAAAGCCCTCTTGGTTTAGGCAGTTGTGTGTTATTGCTTTCCATGTGTGCCCAGCTCACTGACAGTATTAGTTTGAACCAGGAAAATAATTTATTTTTTTTCTTAGAGCTTTTTACTCTAGAGGATCCTGGCAGTGGTTGCTGGTGTATTAGTCAAAATTGCTACTATTGTGCTGGGAATAACAGCAGAGGTGATGGTAGCATCCAGTAGCTGGTAAAAAGAAAGACATGACATGATCTACTGAAAACTCAGACAAAAAGGACTTTTCAGCACTCTCAGCCCTTGTTTGGGACTTTCTAGAGGTGCAGACTGCAGCCTTGCTACTAATTAGACAGATGACAGCATGGAGCAGAGCACTCTCCACAACGAACATCTTTCAAAATGTATTGTCGAATGAGAAAGACATAGTGCAGAATAGTTGGGTTGAATTTTTTGTGAGGAAGAATCAGTGAAACATATTCACTACACTTCTTAAAAAATGTTCTTTTCTTTGAGCTGGCTTTTACTTTGAAGGTATTGCCTAGAAAGAAGGGCTGAGGCAGGAAAACAAGATTGGTAATATGAGGTAGACCAGGAAGGATATGGAAAGGATAGAAGATGCAGTGCTGCTAAGTTGAAAACTCTCTGAGAATAGGAGGAGATCCTTTTTTGTGTCAATGCACAAAATTAAGCACAATGTTTTTGTTGGACCTATGCCTAAAGAACATAAGTGAGAAGACATGTGATTCACTGAAGTACGTTAGTCAGGCAGACAAGCTTATCTTGAAGACTTCCGTGTAGATATGATGACTGTAATTGTACAAGAATAATGTCTGAATTGTTTAAAATATTTCTTCTTTCTCATCATATTTCATTCATTGCAATTTGCTTGCTAATATGATGTTCTTATGGTTATTGTGGTACAATATTGCACTTAAGCAAAGAAAATACAGCTGAGTTTTGACACCATGGCTGTTATTTCTAACTGCTCACACCTACATATAGAATTTTTTATTTTTTTATGGTATCTGTGTGTCTGTGTTTAAAACACATATATATTCACTAAATGTTTATACAGACAAATACAATTTTATATTCTAACAATTTTGGAAGGTTACAAAATGTAAGGATTAGAAAGGTCCCTAATAATTTAAGATAGATCCATGGAACCAGAGGAAATTGTTTGTTTTGCGAAAGAGATGCTTAAACTGACCTGTACTGCTTAAATAGGCAGGACTTCATTACAAATAACTTTGAAAAGTGATTTGCTATTTAGACATGTTGCTATTGCCTTGAAGTAATTCTCATAGATGAAAGTTTGTCTACATGTAATTTGCAGGATCAGAGCCCTCAAAATTTAGTTAAGGAACCTTGAGTTTTCAACTTCACGTACGAAATACTGATCTACCTTTTAATTTCTTGCTAGACAGCTTTCTCAAGAATGGATATAGTTTCTTAAAGTTCACTGTAATGTTGCACCAGCGATGTTTGACATATTTCTCATGCTTCATCACCGATTGGGTCACACATTTGCTGACAGTGACTTGTCTTCACACTGCTAGCGTTAATTCTGTGTATCAATCATGGAAACCATGATGTAAGAAGCAAACTTTGAAACTACGATGAAAGCAAGTAAGCTCTTTCTTAAGGCTTCTAATGTGTCCTTTTGTAATCATAAAAAGAAACAGAATTTAATATTAGAGGGTTCTTAGGATAGCTGATTTGACTATGATTACAAAGTGTTCTTTAGTAATATGGAATTTTTGCTTTAGGATTGTCCTGAATCTCTTTCATTTGAGAGAACATCTGATTTTAGATCAACAGTTGTTTCCATCAAGATGAGCAATTATAGAAGTCGGTACCCCTTTACAAAACATGGAAAGGCAAATCCTCCCTTGTTTCCCATCAACTTCTGTAGATGTAGGGTTTCACCTGTAACCTCTACTCCTAACTTGTCTGAGCACAACCTCTAGCACAACATGGTAAGGTGATATATAAACACGTGTATATTGTCTTCTTGGGTTTTGCAAGTGTTGAACTCGAAAGTGGTCCAGAAGTAGACCTTCTCTCACCTTTCTGCAGGGGTGCAGTCTCTTCACTCAGTTAAGCATCATGGGTGGCACCAAAAAGTAGGACTAACTTGTCATTCAATCTTCTGCTCTCTCTCAATATTTCTTAATTCTGCACGAAATTTGAGTATAATTGCATTTTATGATCTATCTTATTTTTGTATTTAACCTACAAGTAAATACCATTTAAGTAATGAGTTATGTAAGCTACAGGTAAATGCCATTTAGGCAATGAGGGTTATTTTAGTTCTCTTATGGCTGCAAGAAATGATTCAGTGAGGTGCAATGTATTTTACGTTGCTGTGCTGCAAAATATATTTATGGATATTTTTCCATTTCCTCCATCTTACACTTACAAGAAAAGATAATGACAGGCTACCTTTTGTTTTTTGTTTTTTTTTTTGTTAGAGTTCCAGTTCAGTTGTAGAAGTTCAGCATAAGCTAATTTGGAGCTGGTTAAATACTTAGGAGTAATCTGTCTGATCTCACATACAACTACCATTAACATGCCAGCTATGTTTATATTGAAACAAGCTCAGATGGCTTCATGTCCCCACAGAGGATGGAGATTTAATCTTTGAAATAAAAAAGGCATAAAGATATTCTTTAAGTAGAGGCTGGGTAAACTGACAACGCTCTGTAGGAAGTGAGTAATTGTCAACTCTGCGTACCAGCCGTCGTACTTGTAAATACGAGCAATGTGTTTCTACTTCGCTGCAATTTTCTTCATATATTTTGGAAGACTGAAAGGTGACCAATTTCTACATATGGCCTCATTGTGTATTCCTTATGCATCCAACATTCTGCTTGAGTTGAGGTTTGTGGAGATGAAGCTGTGAGAATTCTTAGGGAAGAGAACTATGGATACAAGAGATATAACCCTGGGGTGCTCTGCCAACAATTCTGTGAAGAAAGTTGGGCTGTATATCAAACTAATATCAACATTCATAATTCAGTATTAAGGACCATGTTCTGGCTACCTTTCTGATATTTGAAGAGTGACACTACTAGTTAGGGAGAACAAGTGCAGTCAGAATCTGGAGCTGACTGATAATTAAATTTGACTAGAAACTGTAAAAATATTTGACATGATAGCAACGTGAGAATGTGCTGTATAATGTCATTTTTAATGCATCATCGTAACTTGACACTGGTCTTTCAGTCTAACAATAATTAACATTTCTTGACTGTTTGTATTTGGCTTACGGTATGTCTCAATGTTGTGTGTTGGGAATTGTAAAAGGTGCATGATTGTGCTGTTTCTGTTCAAGTTGTTTCTAATTAATAACTTCACTGTCCAGTGTTCTTTCAATAAGGGTACCTAATACAATATTACATTATTTTAGGTGTAGAGAAACTGGCTTTTCAACTAAACGGAATGATGCATCTCAATATACAAGGGCATATGCATGTGTGTAATCTATGCATGTATACACATGCGCATATACGTGTTTATTGGTTTAGACAAGGTCTCCACCTGCTTTTCTACTCACCCTGAGCTTCTCAAATCTCAGGCAGCTGGAAGGAATCATGACTCTTCATGAAAGCTGAAAGTCATAAATCTCACGATTAATTAATATACACTCTTATTGTGATATTCACTAGAACTTTCTCCCCAAAATTCAGCAATTTAAATAACATTAAATAAAGGTATAATGACTAACAAATGCCAGATAAAGCAGGATTCTACTACCTGCATGGGTGGCTTAGTGAGTCGAGTGACTGTATCGTTTTATCCCTTTGATCCTTTGAGTTTGTAGTCACTAAATTACATATGTGGGGTTTTTATTATTCTGATTCCACAATACAAGCACTTACATTTCTTTTATGTTCTAAGTATCTGCTATTGTTTCTTGCCAGAAAAAAAATACATTTGTGGGTCCTTGGGCTGACCCAGCATAGTTGTTTTTCATTTGTTCAGTTCTGTAGTAGCTAAATTTTGACTATTTTTCTAGAGTCTTAATAATTTCTCTTTCATCTAAGAAAGGAGTTGATTTCAAGAAAGTTTAATGTTCAGCAATAAAAATATAAAGAATTTTTCAGGTTGTTAATTTATTAACTGAAGGACTGTCTTACAAGAGTTCAAATAATTAGAAAATAAATAAATTCTGAATATTCATACTAATTCCAGTGGTTTAATTTATATTTCAATACTATTATTAAAACATATTTACAACATAAATTAAATGAAGAAAAGTTGATACTAACTCTTAGAGTAATAAAGGTACTTCCAGTGTAATACATAAATCTCAATAGCAATGCACATATAAATCTATTTTAGCTTAACAATATCAAGTAGCCAAAATGTATTTGGGACTGTGATGGGATTTGTGTGAGCTTTCTGCTTTGAAAGCATGCTTCTGGCTTTGAATTTCAAACACTACCTTTTGTAGCAGGTGGACGAAAGTAATCCTATTTTTTTAAGGAAGCCAGCTAATTGTATGTCTGTATCACATTCAGTTAAATCTTTGGTGATGGGCTTTGAAGAGAGTGTTTTATGTTTTGCTTTCTTTTGTTCAGGCTTTGGTTTTGGGTTTTTTGGTTTAGTTTCTTACTGTCAGTCTTTGCTGAGAGGTTACTGATACCACTGTTAAAAGTAAACTCTTCATTGGAGAAAGCTTTGACAAAATCTCTCGTCTGAAACAGAAACTGGAAAAGTGCAAAGCTACGGGGAGGAAAGTGCCTTCCTCCCCGTTGCCTGAGAATTTCTTTTTTTTTTATGTGAAAGCAAAAAAAGTCTTGACAGAAAACCTAATCATAGCATAGTAGATTAAACCAACCTTATTTTGGTCTGAAGATAATAATTACTGTTATACAGTAATAATGTTATACAGTATTTATTGAATTGGGGTTGCTTGAGTATTTTTTCCATTGTTTTCCAAGCATCATTCTAAATACAATTTTCTGTTTGGTCACTACTTGGATAATGTGAATGGTACCCATTATTGAAAGGTAGTCTGTATTTGTACTAATACAGAGAATGCTAGTTTAGAAATGAGCCTGATTGCATGGTTCATTTTGTTCTCCTTTGTAGAGCCAGGCTGCGGCCCACTACAAAGGCACTAAACATGCCAAGAAGCTCAAAGCACTGGAAGCCATGAAAAATAAGCAGAAATCTGTTACTACCAAGGACAGCGCAAAGACTACCTTCACTTCCATCACTACCAATACCATCAATACCAGCTCTGACAAAACAGGTTAAGCGACAATCTTTGTTGGTTTTGTTTGGTTTGGTTTTTTCCTTGTTTAATTCCATGTCTGTTTGGTTATGTGCTTGCCACATTGATTCATGCTCAATCCATCTTTCTGTGTGATATTGTTTTCTTTTAGTCCTTTCAGTAGGCTGGTGAGAGTGTGATAGTCATGTAATGAATTTCTCTTAGTGAAAAGAGGCTTGTCATTCTTTGAGGACAGAATGCAGTACTCATGACTTGATTAATTTTTATAGTGGCTAAACTACTACATATCAACTGATCTAAACCTTCTAGCTGTATGCAGTATCTCTATGAATAATTACATATGACATTTCTTTTAACTACAATGTAGCAAATTGCACTACTTGAGTCTAGAAGCCTCTTACAAAAGCGTTGTTAGTAAAAACCTAATTTTCATAAATTTCAAACATTGCATTATTTTTTTAAAATGGCTGTTGCATGGTTTTGAGCTGGAAAAGAGCTGTATAACCTCTATTCCACGCAATGAGGTAAGTGCTATTGATGCCTATTATTCTGCTTAAATGAGTCTTCAGACTTAAATAATATCCTTTACATTATTGTGTGGGTAAAAGGTACACCTCTGCAAATAAAATCTATGTGAGTATTTGGTAAAGTCAACAGGATTTTATTAAGCTCACATTTAAAATATGTGGCAATTGTAACGGAAATTTCAAAGGAAGGTTGTAAGTTTACTGAACAGTAGTCTAGTATCTCACAAAGTATGACTGCTTTTGTGTATGAAGGGATACAGTTTGCATTAGTCATAATAAACCCCCTTCCCCAAACAACCCAAAAATGGCGATGGCGAAAGAGCCAAAGCTGTGAAACAACAGAGACCTTTCTACTGATGCTGAAAACTGCTCATTTGGAACCACTTCTGAAGCAGTAAGTTTAGCTTTGTAAATGGATGTGCACTAACTCATTATAGTATAACAAAAAAAGTACTTTGCAGACAAGTGCATTCATTTCCTTCAGATGCATCTTTGCTGTATGTTATAGAGATACCTTTATGTTTCTCTCTATATATCTCTTTGTTATAGCCCTTTATTATACACAGCGTATGTTTTTATGCAGATTTGTATTCTGATTATAATGGGGTTGCTTTAAAAAACAATCTTTACGTTATTTTCATGTTTGTTAAAAAAAAGGAAGAAAATATTCTGAGTGCTTTTGTTTCTGTGATGAAAGAAATGAAGCATAGGAGAATAGGAACAATGTCAAAAGTTATTTACGACAATATGTGTTTCTAAACATACAAATACCTTTAGAAGTTTCTCCTGCTGTTACCTGTTGACACGTTCAGAACAGAGAGGTGGATGTTGTATGGAAGGAGTGATTTATTGTTTACAAAATATGATCTAGTGATTGGCGAAAATAACTGAAGAAAAAAGAGATCTTCTTAAGCTTTAAAATGTATTATTCAAAAACTTTTATCTTATGCTGTGTCAGTTTGAAGGATTTTCCAAGGTGCCTTAAAACCAGTCTGCGTCTTTTCTATCAGGCATTGAATTAGGTCCCTGACAAGATGTATGAACTGTCTTGTGTCCAAGGTCAGTGGTAAAAATCAGGTTTTATGTAGGCATAAGTGAGAAAACATGAGAAATCTACTTGCGCACAAAAGCAATGCCCCATGCAGGAGTTTCCTCAACTTTACACATTGTTTGTGACTTCCTGGGTTAATTTCATAGAATGTGTGTATACATTTATGTATGTACTTGTATACTTATATGTATTATATGTTGGAAGTACTGACCTTAATGGCATTCTAAATGACACACATTGATGTTAATTGACAAACAGCCCAAAATCTGACAATTTCCCAAAATACTGAGAGCCATATTCAACTGCTGGCAAAAGCCCTATTCAACTGGTGGCATTCAAAGAAAGGCAGCCAGTTCTGTCTAAATGCAAAGACAGTTATTACAGGTTAGCACTGATGTGACTGGCAGTAGAATAGCATCCTTGCTGTAAATTGTTCTTCGTAGAATCAAGCATGTATGCATAGCGGGAGGAAAAAGAAATGGAAAAAAAGAAGAAATTTTGGGTAGCCAGAAGGATGAAATTTTTTGTTACACATGCCAAGTTAAAAATATCACAGATTGGGTTTTCTTTCCTTTCCAGTTGTTCTGTGTCTTATGTTTGCTTGATATAACTTCTACTGGTAAAGTTATTTCTGAAAGCCAGAATAACATCAGAATATACTGCACTGTGTGAGTTTGCACATTTGTAAATGATCGCTGTAAAATATTCTGATAGTAATATGCAGTTCTGAGCGAATAGTTGTACTAATGAATATAATTCATTAAATAACCTTTCATAACTAGAAATAGGTTCTGTTGCTAAGTCCCTGCACTTGTGATCATTCGGAACAAAAGCTTTTTCTACAGTATTTTAAAGCTTTCTGTTGAAGATTAATACTTGATCCCAAATACACTGAGGATAGGGTCATGTTCATATCACCTCCAATATATCATGTATGGCAGTGGTTAAATGGTGAATTACATGTCAGTCACAGCACATTGGTCAGGACTTCAGTTCAGTGGTTCTGTGTACCCTTAGCAGCTCCAGCAAACAAAATGTCATCAGGAAATCTGCAGTCCTATGCAATGAAGATTATGAAAAAGACCACACAGTATACAAACTGATTTAAGACCTAAAGCAGCAATTTGTTATGTTGTCTATTCTGAAACTACTTTGTTAGATGCGGTGCCAGCATGTGTTATTGCAATTAATAATGGAGACTGTGCAACCCACCATGTAAGAAGACTCCTTAAAAATTTTCAGAAATGATTCCTGGTAGTTAAACTATGTGTTAAGGAGAAAACATAAAATATGGGGTCATTTTGCTCACTGTGAAAGTTGCTACTTTTTTATACCCGTTTAAACAAACTTCTATAATTATTAGAAGGCTTGAACTTCAGAAATCTTTGGGGGAATGAAATATCATGAAGAGTTACGTTGGCAGTCACAGAATGGACAGTGCCATTCTCAACATGTGGGAACTTCGTTACTGGTTCTATTATTTAACATCCTTCTTTTGTCTGTATTTACAGTTTATTATGTGATACCTGTAGTCACTCAGGACAAAAAAACAGGAAGGGTGACCATTTCAAAGACAAGCCCACTTTACGCAAGTATACAAGCCGGATTTCAGTATTTCTTGATTCTCCAGTTCAAGGGGTAACAACAAAAAATCATATTTTCACCGTATATTAACATACATGCATACATATTCCCTGACATAAAGTTTTTAAATGGCCTAGATAGCTTTTTAAATTACCCCTCTTTTCTGCCAAGCTATATTTTCCTCACAAAGACGCATCACAAAGATGCTTCACACCTTCAATTTGGTAAGGACAGATGCTTTAGGAAGACCTTTCAGAATATATTTAAATCGACTGTTTTCTATCATCTAAACTGTATGTCATGTAAAGTCATTGTCCCACACTTGGATGTGTCCAAGATTATATCCATGAAAAATGATATCCCTATAGTTGTTGCATATGTCTAAATATTTATCTTTTCCAAAGCTTTTTGAAGTTAAAAGGACTTTCCATGACCACATTATCACGGATTAGGTCCTGAAGATTTAGGCTATTTTGATTTATTTATTTATTTATTCAGCAGAGAATTCAGCATGATTTATATCATTTATTATCAGTGGAGAAAAGGGAATAGACCTTTCCAAGGGAGGAAAATATGTCATTGGGAGCCATCACTATGGCAAAATTTTTAATGTTGCTTTTGAGTGTTATACACTATGTCTCAAATGCTATGTACTTAAATGCAATGAACAGCTCTTAAAAACAGAGGAAAATGTGAGGAACAGAAAAAGTGTGTATCTGGGCCAAGGCAGAGAAATGATCATCTGTCATTAGTACAGTCTTAACAGCTAAGAGACACCCGTGCTGTCAGAGAACAAAATACTGGCGCCTGTCGTAAAGAGCTTGTAGTCTACACATCAGATGAGAGACACTTAGGGAGATAGTCACTGTTAATGTAATAGGCAGGTGTTTTAAAAGAAGAGTAGCATAGTTCAAGTGATAAAGGCATCACAAGAAATGAGAACACTGAAGGATTGATTAGAAGGAAAAGGAGAAGGGTTTTTTCCAGATGCTGAACTTCTGTGTGAGTAACTGCACGGGAGAAAGCATAAATTCTCTTTTTTTGCTTTCACTGGCACATATGAAAATTCTTCTCTGTGGGAAAATTTTAACTGAGCTACCCCTTTCCAGTCCTCCTGTTTTTTCTTTTTCTTTTTATCTAAGAACTGATAGGCTATTTCTGGTCAGAAGGTGAAACTCGCTCTTGTAATAACAATTTCAGTCCAGCTGGGATAATTCTGAAATGGAGAGCAGGTGGAGTAGGGGAGAGCAGCTGCACTGGCAAGGTTGTGGGCATAAAAAGGGAAGGCAGGAAGGAGAAAGAAATCATGCAGCTGAAAGGAGAAAGAAAGGAAGATGGCATGAAATAGAGAGATTCAGGAAGATATGTTGGAGCGCGGCAGCCACAAATACCACAGAATCACAGAAATTTTGAGATTCTGTGAAGAGATTTCAAAAGGGACATGTGGAGGTTGACTAGATGCCCCCCTGCAGGTCAGAGCAGGGTCAGCTACAGCAGGTTGCTCGATATCTTTTCCAGTTGGGTTTTGAATATCTTCACAGCCTTGTTGGGCAACCTGTTCTAGTGTTTGACCACTCTTAGATTCAAGAAGAGTAAAGAATTTTTTTCCTTGTATTTAAGTCAAATCTCCTGTATTTCTGTTTGTGCCTGTTGTGTCTTGTCCTGTCACTGGGCACCACTGGAAAGAGTTTCTGGCTCTGTCTTTTTTACTCCCTGCCCCTGACCCATCAGGTATTTATATGCATTGATAGGATCCCCCTGCCCCTTCTCTGCTCCAGGCTGAACAGTCCAGCTCTCTCAGCCTCTCCTTGTACAGCAGATGCTCCAGTCCCTTAATCACCTTTGTGGCCCTTTGCTAGGCTCGTTTCAGTGTGTCCACATCCTTCATATACTGTGAAGCCCAGAACTGGACACAGCACTGCAGTTGGCTCACTACTGCTGAGTAGATGGGAGGATCACCTTCCTTGACCTGCTGACAACAATCATGCTAATGCAACCCAGGGTGCCGTTGGCCTTCTTTGCTGCAAGAACACACTGTTGGCTTATACTTAAAGTGGCTTATAGTTAAAATGGTATCCACCAGGACCCCAGGTCGTTCTTGACAAAGCTGCTTCCAGACGGTCAGCCCGAAGCTCAGACTGGTGCATGGGGTTATTGCTGCCAATTTCCAGGACTCTGCATTTCCCTTTGTTGAATTTCAAGGGACTCCTGTTGTCCAATTTCTCCAGCCTGTCCAGGTCCCTCTGAATGGCAACAGACCCATCTG
>Ga0181612_164187_pt1 | contig 15476 bp, 6 predicted proteins | sample HoacroProtozoa21_FD_119630 | JGI IMG/M metagenome (GOLD analysis project Ga0181612, IMG submission 119630) | Hoatzin crop microbial communities from Cojedes, Venezuel. Combined Assembly of Gp0051906, Gp0051904, Gp0051908 | reverse complement strand
TGTTCAAAACCCGCCTGGATGAGGTCTTGTGCAGCCTGCGCTAGGTGACCCTGCTTTGGCAGGGGGGTTGGACTAGATGGTCCTCAGAGATCCCTTCCAACCTCTACCATTCTTTGTGTTTAACACTGAAATGCTATTGGAGGGCAAATATAATTAATAGGAACGTGCTATAGTGACTGCAGTGGGTGAAAATATAAAAATCTTAAGGAACAATTAGTAATTGCCTCTGAGACGATTGGATAAGCAGCAGTAAATCTAGGTGGCAGTCTCTTCTCTATTGTCTCAAAACTGTTTTATCCCATTCCAGGATAAGCTATGGGTAATACATACTAATTGATCTTTCTGTTGAAATATTTCCAGTAATTAGAAAATTCTCCATAGTCTTTGGAGTTTTTCACACAGTTAGCTGTGCTAATGGTTAAAAATGTCAATTCTATATTTGTCTGGATCCATGTTCCAGTTACTGGTGCTTGTTAAAAGGGATTGAAGAACTCCCTTTTATTACGTTACTAATCCCCATGTAGCTACTTAACACATTAGATCAAATCACCTCTTAACCTTTTCTTTGCTAAGATAAATAGATTTAAATCCTGGAACTTTTCTCTAAGGCATGTTTACCAATCTTCTAATCGGTCTTGTGGCTCTTTTCCAAACCTCTTCTCATTCCTCAGCAGCTTTCTTTTATTGAAATACTAAGGCAGGACATGATCTTTCTGATTGTATTCCTAGAGCTGTCGTCAGACATTAGCTTTCCCCTCTTATTCAGATTTCCAGTTTAGGGATCTTATTTGTGCTTTTGATCACAACTGTATGTTGTACTTGATGATACTCAGTGATTACCCAAAACTTACCAGCTGTTGCATCCCAGGATAATTACCTGATTTAAATTCTCTAGCTGTATCAAAGTGCTTTTTTTTTTTTACTTGAACCTGATTAACCCCCAAGATTGCTCTTTATTGGTCCTTTTTATTAATTGTTACTTAAAGCTTTGTTTCACCTTTGAGCTTTATCACTCCTGATTTTGTTGCGGTCATCAACAAAAATACTAAAGACCGCATACGCAAGAATGGACGTTTGCAGATGTATACCTAACTAGCAGCAATTGTGCTTTAAGATTTGAGACCTCTCCACTTAAATTAAATAACAAACAACAGCATTTATTTTTGACATTCTAGTAGATAATAATGAAATTATTGGAGAACAATACCCAATTGATGTTAGTCAAGATCCATTTCCATAAAATCTGTCTAACGGGAAGCCATTATACTACTCTTTTAATTGTTCTTCTTTTTTTGTCCATGATCAGTGTCATGCTGACAGTCATATTATTCAGTGATTCTTGTTTACCCATTAAATCTTCATGATTTTTTTTTTTCCTGACTTCTAACTCTTAATGCCTTGTCGTCCCATTTAGTGTATGATGTAACACATTTATGGCTGAGATAATACTACTTGCATAGATTTTAGAAGGTTAGTATGAATGTGTGTACTGTTAAAAAAAAGACACATGGCTTTGAATTATTCCTCTTTCCTTTCCTGTACTAATATTACTAGAGAATACCTACAAAAAAAAGATGTTAACTTACAGAATTCCAGAGCTTTCAGCAGTCCTTCTTCCTTACCATATTTAGTGTTCATTTGAGTGCGATATAATGCAGATTCAATCCCTCCCTTTCTCTTTGCTATGCCCTTCATCTCTCCAGTTCAGCAACTTTTACTTCAAAAGATTTCCACTTTCTTCTGAAGTGCTTGCACTGTTTAATAGTAGCCCTAACAGACCAACACAACTGCAGTCAGTACTACATCTTTCCAGTTCTCTGTGCATAATAAAACCAGATATATTTCCCTGTATGTGTCAATCCTTCTTTCCATGCTTTTGTGTGATAACCTCAGCTTTAGTTAAGGCCCGGAAAGTATATTTGCAGGTCTCTTATGATCTTCTGGAAGCATATACCTACATACTTCTGGAATAAAGTGTAGAACTTAGAACTGAAAGCATATACCACAGGACTCTGTCAGTGAGTATATTTTCACAGAAGTTTTGCCCTGATGACTGCTTCGACAGAATCAGTTGATTGCTTTGGTGTTTGCTTACAATTACAGAAATTTAGGGACTGCATTACTCAAAAAAAGTAACTGAAGTAATAGTTGCTTCCAAAAGGTGTTTTATAATAGTACATTGTTGTGTACTATTTGTTTTCAGAGGACTATTCCAAATCCAGATGAAACATAAAATGTGGGGGGAAAAAGTCTGATAATGTCAGTTCCCTTAACTATCATTATACTATCTTTTTACACATTTGTTTTAGCCCTGTTGGATGTCAGGCTTGTTGTTGTTTCTAGCTCTAATTCTGGATCTCACAAGTGTCTTTTTTATAGACTTAGGCCTCAGATCTCCATGTTGTTTTAAAACATAGAAGTCCACAAGCTTTTCAAAAGCAGCAGTCTCTAATAGAGGTTTTACAAAATTTTCTTCTGTCACTTGTCATAAAAAAATGAAATCTCACAGAAATTTTAATTGTGCCAAAGACTGCGGTACTCTGTGTATGTCCTTTAGCACAAGCTAATAATTTCCCAGTTAATTGTTTACTGCTGTTCTATATTGTTCCTCTAGCTTTCAAGAAGAGATACAGCTGTACTAAAAATTAATATTCTTGTCAAATCTGCTCATTTGTGCCAATTTCTTTTGCTATGATGGAGTGTCCATCTGCACCTCGTATTATTCTCTGTTCTCATTCTCCCCTCGTTTAAGGCACAAACTGATTTCTGCAGTGATAGTTGAGGAAAATAGCTAGTAACTTACAAGTTACATTCTTGGAAAAGATCCAAGCACACGCTGCTTGTGTGTTAAAAACAAACAAAAAAGCAATATGTATTTTGAAGATTATCCTGTAACAACAGATCAGCATATGCAAAATTTTATTACGCAAAATAAGTTAAACACATTGCTTCTTGAATTAAGGACTTACCTACTTTGGGCTTCCTAATATACCCACAGCATCAATTGACCAGACTTTTTTGTAATAATGGATTCCTTCCCCCCATATCCTTTAGACAAATGGAAAAAACCTTTCAGTTTTTTACCACAAAAGCAAATTAAAAACCGATTAACATTCTGCTTCTTGTTTATCTGTCAGGCTGTTGATCCTAGAATACCCAAGATTCCTTTTATTTTCAACCTGTCAAAAGTGAGAAACATACACAGAGCCCACATTGCTTTTCATTTTGCTCACTCGTTTTGTTCTTAAAAAAAGTGTAAAGATTAATTCTGTTTGAATCAGAGAAGTCTTTCCCATGAGACTTCAATTTAATAAAAAAGCAATTATTTTATGACACACGCATGCAAATGTAAATGTTGTATCCTGTATTTCTTCCTTGGTTATGTGTAACATAACCACCAAGATATAGTTCCAAATTTATTTTTATATTTTGTATGTCTGCACCTTTCCCTCTACATTGTTGGTTTAAAGTCTTCCTGAATAGTCCAGCCAGCTGTCCCTTAATGTGTGTTTCTTTCATGTTTTTTTACAGATCCTAAATAAATGGTAAATTGTCTATTTTTATCTCGATTCCAGAATTTCACGGTCTGTCTCATTACATTTCACAGTCCATAGAGTATGTAGGTTGATGCAGATCTACTTGTTTTATGTAAATGCATTTTCTTTGCAGATGAAAAAATGTTATATGGATTCTTCTCTGAAGAAGTTTCTCATAGTTTGTGCGTGAGTTCCACTGGCCACATATATTGCCTAGTTTCCACAAGCTGACTTACTATACAGAAGACAGACAGATGTACTGGCAGTATGTTTAAATAAACGTAGAAACATCATTGTGAATTTGTATATAAGCAATTCTGTGATAGGTTATATTCTTAGCACTGCTATGACATCAACAGAAATTTTTAGTTCAAATGCTGTGTAATGGATTCTTCATAAGTATAGCAGAGACCACTTTTGAGAGTTTTTCGGTGGGGGAAGTGTGTTGGTCTGGGAACCAAGGGATGAGGACTGAAAATTGATTTGAAGTGTAGAGATTTGATTGTAGATATCCAAACTACCAAATATTGACAAATACTCTGGGAAAATGTTGTAATGCAAGTAAGACTTTGGGTTATAGTTCTGCAAGTCATTAATTGTGACTGCAAAGCAAGATCTCTGTGGCTTGTAATACAGGCTGAAATCCACTTAAGCTGTCAGTAAGGAAAATATACGTCTCATATCTTATAGTCATGAATAATCCCATGTAATGTATTCATGTGAAATTAATCAATGAAAGACTGATTTCTTTCACTGCTCTCAAACTTGTATGCTGAAGCTGAAAATATATATGCTTATTTCAGAATGCTGCAAATATTGAGGCCTACAAGTCTTTATACTCCCTAAGTTCTGTTTTATGTTGGTGTTTCTTTTTTTCATTTCTGAAAACTATCTGCATAAAAATATCTGTGAAATTTGGATAATGTAAAAAGCAGTATGTATCCTGAAAGACAAAAAAACCCACAAGATATTTTAAGCTAGTTGCAAAATGAATGTTGAGTATATTTTTTGTTTTGCTTCTCTCACTTGTTGGAACCTAAGCTTTTGAATCTGGTTCAGCAATGAGACTGCTATTCCATCATTTCACACAGAACACTAACAGAGGTGTAAAGTGAGAGAAGCTTAATGCTTTTAAGGTTACTAATATAAGATAAAGAATTGTGTGTATGCATCTGAATTTATAAAAATTGTACTGTGTATGAAATGGATAGGGATGCGTGTGTGTATGTATATATATAGAGAATCACAGAATCATTAAGGTTGGAAAAGACCTCCAAGATCATCAAGTCCAACCGTGAACCCAACACCACCATGCCTGCTAAACCATGTCCCGAAGTGCCGTATATATAGGATTGCAGTGTTACTTGAAAAAGACAAAAAGAGGGAATGTTAAGTTTGTGCTGTTGCGGGTAGGGAATTGGATGGTTAAACTTGCAACTACAAGGAGTCTTAATATGAACTCCAGAGCTAATTTCTAGGAATGGTATGTAATGTGCTCCAGACTAACTAGTTGATAATGAAATGTTTTTCTGTGTATGTTGACTTAGCATGATTAAAGTGGGACTTAATAATTTAGGATGTGTGTTTGTGGCTTTCTAGGACTTTATGTAACTTTTTCCCAGCACCTGGAGAGCATGGAGATGGATAAAACCTCCAGCACATCAAATAAGGTAATGAAACACAAGGCCTCTTCTAACAGTACCTGGTGCTTTTTTACATTCCAACAAAGTGCATGTTCAACAAGCAACAGATGTAGATTATATCATCAAACAGGATGCTGATTGAGACTGAATGTTCATAGGACAGTTTATTGTTTCACGGGCATTTTTTCTGTTTTGTTACACATCTCCTTTTTTAACTGGTAGTAGATACCTGGAGTTTTGTACCTTTTTTTGCAGCATGATATTGCAAGTACATTTATGGCAACTTTAAATTTTCTGTATTTTATCCTGAAAGTTCACTTTTTTCTCCCTGATAATTTTCAAAACTTTATGTTGAAGAACTTGTAGAATGTGTAGGTGCTTTTCATTTGAGGAGCTGTTTTAAATTCCGTGGTCAGAAAGTCTGCATGATATCATAGAATGTATTTTGAGACAGTAAAAATTGACACAGACACTTCAGTTGTGTAGTAGCTGAAGTCCTGGTTCAGGTGTCTAAACAGAGAGAATTGTTTGAAAACACTAAAGAAAAGGTATCATGGCCTTTTTATTTCCATGGAAACTGCATCTAATGTTATATCTTTTCCTTGCCTTTAATTACACTGTGTTTCTTTCCCCTTTCCTCCTGGTTTTCATTATGGTTATGTGTAAGTCTATGGGAACTTCTTATGCAATTATAGTATACAATAAACACCAGCAAATAGTACAAATGCTTTTTTTTGCTTGAGAGGTTGGTGACAAGCTAACGGTGGCAGTTTTCTAGCTGCAGCAATACAGAATACACCAGCTCTATTTTTTTTCTTCCTTCTCAACAAGACCTCTCTTTGGAAGTCGAGGAGGTGGTGCTTGACCAATGCATCAACAAAACAATGACGAAAAAGGGTGGGGGGCACAAAAAAGGACACCATTATAGTTAGACCTACAAAATTTATGACAAAATGTATTCTAGGGAGGGAATTCCCAAGAAAAGTAAAACCTTTCACTGTAAAACAGAGACAAAGAACCTTTGAGTGGTTTGGATGTAAAGTTGTAAAAGAGCAACATGGGATAGAAAGAGGAAACTGAGAGTAGCTCTGAAGACTGTATTATAATAGGGAGGTCCAAGTAGCTGGCAGGTGAGAGCATATGAGAAAGAGAGTAGTTCAGGCAATGAAGTAATACCTAGGCTGTATCTAGAAGCAGGATTGGTAGAAATGCCCTCTGAAGTAACCAGGGAACTACCAATAAGACCGAGCAATCATCTTGTTGTGATATGTTGTAATTATGAACGTAAAGAAATCCAAGATGAGACTGATTTCTGGATGAGATCTCAAGTTAACTGTTGACATAGTGACAGTGCAAACCTTGGGCTAAAATATCTTCTTAGCTGTTAAGAGCAAAAAATATCTAAAGGGTTTCCTTGGGGGGGTGGGGAGAGAGAAAGAGGGGAAAAGGGAAAAAACAGGTTACTTACCTATAGGTAAAGAATACATGCTCCAAGGAATTGTGTATTTGTTAGAATGGTCTGACCTCTTGCCTCTCAGAAAGAATTAATGTATTATGGAGGTTAGTAATTGCTAAATAAGTTGGAGAAAGTTTCTAATCCTGAAGTGTTTCTGGATAATGAATCTGATGGTATGTTTCATTAAGAATCGAGGCATGTCTAGCTCAGACATTTGAGCCAAGAACACAAACACAAACACCCTGCATTCCCAGGGCGCAGTGACTAATACTTCCAGTGAGATCTCGGCATTCCCTTTATAGATCAGGTGTTAATGTACACTGACATTCCAACTTGCAGCACTGAAAATTAATATCAATACGGTGGCTAAATAAAGTATAACTCTGGAGCTTCAAATACTTTGGGATGAAGGACAAGTATTTTAAAGCTTTTCTGCTAATGTTGAATCAAAGTCTTTGATATTAAAAATAAGAGATTAAAAGCCTTCATGAGATTGCAGACTGTTTATCCCTCTATAGATATGCTCAAGTGAAACAGATCACTATACTACAGTAGCTGAATTACAAAAAAGAACCCGTAAAACTAGATGGTGGACAGCAAGTTTATTCATTTTTTTTCTCTTTTATAAGGCTTTCTCTGTAGTGTGTTGCAGTGTGTTCCTCTGTATTATCTCTTAAACATCAGTTATATTCTACATCTCCGGTATCTTTCTAACGAGTAGTCAATGGCAGAATCTTGATGTAGGTTGAATTTCATTGCAAGCTTCTATCTTTTAATTTGGAAACTATTCCAAAATTTTAGTTTATTGCAGTAGTATAGACACTTCCCCTCATTGTTTTTCTCTTCCACCTGCTTCACCCTCAGTATTTCCCTTGACGCCTTCATGTGTGTGTAAATTAGATGCTTACACTAGATTTTAATATTTCACCTGACTTTGTAGGGGAGCTCTGTAGTGAGGTTTTCTGTTTCATTTGTGGGGAATGGCTCCTTTACCAATTCCCAAGACAAATTATTTTTAAAATCAGCTTCTCTCCCTCTGCCTGGATTATGTGTGTCTAGCCACTTGGTTTCTCTTGCTTTCAGGTATCCTCATCTGTTGAAGATATGTACATCTTCTCCAGGTGTTTGCTTGTATTTTCAGATGTTCAATGAATGTTCATATGTTTAAATACTTTTTTTGTTCAAGTATTTAACATCTCTAGGTTCCATTTGTATTCTCCTGTTTATCTGACGTTGGTGCGATTCTCCCCTCTAGTGATATTTTTAAGTGCAGTATTACTATGACAAGTCAGGAATCAGTATCACTTTACAGTTGCTCGATTTGTTGCTTGTTATATTCTTCCATTTTCTCTTAAGTTATTCACAGAAAAGCTTAGCCACAAGTATCAATGACCCATTTATTATTCACGTATTTTCAATTCTTTTAACTTGATGTTCCTGAACATAATCTTCATAAACCCACACATGTTAATGTTCCTAGCTCTGATATTTCTTAGGTGGCTAATGTTATGTTGCATATCTACTGTGAGATTATTGTCATGTTTCCCATGATCAGACTGCTAGGAAACTGGGCTTTATGACTTACGTAAATATATGAGAATAAAAACTTCAGGGACGTGTTTGCTGTTTGTATATCCAAGTGTTCAGTTTTAAGTAATGGTTTTGGATATTTTATTTGGAATACAGACCATGTCTGGATATTTTTAGAGTAGATCTCTTTTTTTTTATTTCTTTTTTTTTTTCTCAATGCTTTTTGACTATAATACCCTAAACATTTTGGGAAAAAAAGTGCAAGGAGGTGTTAAGAAACTTCACATACAAACTAGCGTATATTTGTTTTGTATAGTATATACTATAAACTCCCCCTGCTTTGTCAGGTTTCATAAACAATGGAAAATGGCTGAATTTTGGCAGGTGTGAATAGCCATGATTCATCGATTTCTTAGACCAAATTATACTAGCTGAAAACTTGGACATTAGAATGCCAAAAATAATGTAAAATATTTTCATAAACATTTCCAGCTTTAACTATATTAATTACGGCCAATAGGGCTTTGGCAAATGAATGCAGAAATAGAAATACAAGGTATGACTGTATTTGACACTAGTGTTTTTAGCCTCTTTGAGCTGGTTTATACGTTGCAGATGTTCTCAGGTTCATGCTCATTGTCTTTCATACAGTTTGCCAAATAAGTAGAAACAAAAATCTCAATCTAAATGTGCATAATGAAATTACAATTTTAAAAACTAGATGCTGTTAATTTTTATTTCTGCAGAATAAGTTGTTTATAAATACATCATGAGATCATACATTTTTACGCATTCCGCTTGTGGCAGTGAAGCTGCTGAAAAACTAAGAAATTTCAAGTATTGTTGGCTTAACTTGATTTAGAAAGTCCACATTGGTGTAGCTAGTATCTCAGTAGCTTTTTGATCAGTTTGCGATCTATTCAAATTTGCCATTTGTAAATGTTTCCTCTGTCAGTTGAGGGTAAGGGGTTTCATTTTCTTCAGTGTGCTTGTCTTGTTATATAAGGGAGGAGCGATATAAAGCCAGTTCTGTTAGTGTGTGAAGCCAATGGTACCCTCTCTTTTTGATAGTTACATGTGGGAGGTGTGGTAGTCGTGGACTCTGCTAGCCTGTAGACCATACTTTTGTATGCTAATAGCTTATTAACAAAGATGTAAACCACATTGTGCTTGCGGTTCTATTTGCTTTATAGTATACTACTCTGCTGTTTTCAAAAAAGTTTATATTGAGGACCAGTCACAGGAAATCTGCATCTTCAAAATGGGAAAAGGTTATAATTTGCATTGACTTGCTGAATATTATCCAGTCACTTCTAGTGTCTTCAGTAGAGCTACTCCGGATTGCTGCCACGATCAGTGCAAAACATTGCCCTCTTTGTCTAGAGGAGCAGAAATCAGGATGAATGGTGATTGGTGAGGAGTAGAATTTGGCTGTTCTTTTGTTGATTTCTCATCTGCCTGGATTTGAAGAAGTACACCGGTGATACCAAGGGATCTTACATTGCAACAACTCTGCTTCCACTGGCATTGGCCTGTTGGGGAGAAAATATTAATGCAGCTGGCAAACTACAAATGTAGTGGAGTGCTTTAGCACCTAAATTGTGTCAACTGACCAGGTTATTAATGTGGGAAGAACGTTGCATTTTAGTTGATGTCAACAGTGCTATGAGAATTTATACCAGCTGCCTATACTGCCTTTCTGAATGTTCTGCTTTAGCACACCCTCAAAATAGAGCGAACTGGTCATTCAGTTTTGTTTGCATTTCACTTATGATTGGAATCTGTCATCTTTAAACAACTGAAATAGTTTCTCTTCTGAATAGCCTGCATGATATGGTAATTAACTAACAGATTCGTCTTCATTTTTACTCTTCTTTATCTCGATTTTTTCCTTATCTCTCTTTTTTTATTCTTTTTAAGTTCCTGATGCTTTCTGTTTCTTCTGTACTTTTTTTAATGAACTAAATAAAAGTTGTTATAAGAACTTCAGAATTAATATGTGTAGGAATTTATGTATTTATTTAATTTGGTGTATGTTCTCATTTAAGTGCACTACCTGAAAGAAAAGGGCCTTCTTGCTAGTTCCTCTCCCTACGTACTGACATACGCCCTCTCGAGAAGGAATTCCAACAAATGTATCTTTTTGGCAAATACTGTATTTACTGCAACAAAGCAGGAGAGAAACAAAGAATGAATCACCAACCAATTAGTGGCTGAAATGTCCCAAGGGTATAAAGTGGGTCAGAGTTACCTTCCCAGGAAGCTGCATAGGTTGCCTTTTTAAAACAATTGCTTGGCGGTGCAGACACAAGCCTCCATTTATTACGGAAGATCTTAATTTATTTTATTCTTGAAGTATTAACTTCCTTTACTTGCACCTAGTTAGAACAATGTGTTTTGAGCAACTTTTTTTTTTTCTTTCCCCAACAGGCATTAAAAATAAATCTGGTAAACGTGGTTCTGATTTCACTACCAGTAACATAAATCACTTTGTGCTGGCTAAAGATGATAGACCTCATTCTTCTCTCACTTCTGTCAATTTTAGGCAAGCTATGCCTGTTTGTCCCATTTTTGTTCTCTTACACTGGTATAAGTTTAAAAGAACTGTACTGAGGGAAATAAGGTTGTTAACACAGTTTGAGAGGAATAAAATTTTCCTTGCACACATGTACACACACTGTAATATTCCCTCAGTTTATAAATAGGTGATAGAACAAAAGGCTGCTGTGATAATTGAACCAATGTATTGTCTTCTGGCTGATCAAAACCATTATCTGTACTGGTAAATTATCTTAATTTTAAAGCAAAGTAGATAAAACCTCAATGTCTCTTACTAAGCATAGCGTTACTTTCAGTCAACAGAATTTTACAATTCTATAGACATTTTATTATGTACCTAATTCAAACAAATCAAGATCTAGCAACTTTTCTTGTGGATTTGTCTCCTTACATGTTTGTTTCTTACAGAATGTTCTAATAAAAGAGATGGTCTGATGCAGAAATGTAAAATAGCTTGACAAATGCTCTACTTGGCTGAACTTTTATGTATTTCTTTCTTCTTTCATAACTTCTTTTTTCAAGGTACTGACTTGAATTTTTGCCTTTGGAGCCAAGCTCAAGCTCAGGTGAGAACCTGAGACATTCTAAAAGAAGTTTACATGTCTGTATTTGTTCATATATTTACATTTTACGAAGTTGTGTGAGATCCTCATGTTGCACGAGTAAAGATCTTGCCTATATTTAGCTTCTTAAACTGAATGTCTTCTAACAATCTTAAGGTTCACTGGCCTGTCCTAAGGAAATGAGAAACTGTTAACTACAGTGTTCATGTGTAGAGCCTAGATGCTCTTATTTTTATTCTTAAAGGAATTCACATAATAGTAATTCCATGTACTCGTCAAAGTTCACAGGCATGTATAAAGCAATACGTGTGTTGCTAGCTGTCATTGTTGTAGCCTGTGCAGTAGAATTATTGTTTGGGTTACATCAGGACTTGCATTACACTGTTTTTCTCTGGCCATTTTCTTTCTTTCCCCCAACAAAGATCAGCTGATCCGGTGTGTATGTTCTGTGGGATGCTGTTGGAGAGAGGAGCAGCAAAGTTCAGCAATTTATGGTGTGGTTTTTATGTTTACACCTCTTTTTTTTTTTTTTTTTTTGAGTAGCAGTCAACCACAAAGAGGAAGAAGAAGTGTGTGTGGAGAGGCTTTTGGATCTGTTTATGCGGGAAAATTTGAGAAGAGAATGATTGAGTGGTGAATGAGATTCAATCAGGAGTTTTGGGACTACCTGTTTGATGAAAGGGGTTATATGAAAGAAAAGCAAAAAAGATTTAGAGCACGGGGATAGGGTGCTAAAAAAAAGAGCAAATGTTATGTTTATTTAGCTAGAATAATATTTTATAGTATCAGTAGCTGGACCACAATGTCAAAATATTTCTTTACTGCTGTGTAAGTCTTTAAATCTCTTCTGCTTTCTTATAGTAGATGTGGTGTTCAGCACTTCTGCCAAAACATCAGTTTTAATTGAGTTCAAAGTTTCTAATTCTCTCTGGGTGAAACTTGATCTACAAAGGCAGAAAGTCTGCTATGAGATGATGTTAAAAAACAAATGATACTATTAAATTTAGGAATTTCTCAGTATGCTTGGAAGTATGAATGTAACCCTCAAATTTTGTTTTGCTTTTCTCTTGCTTTCAGAACATTTACCTAAGCTTTGAAACTCCTTTTTATTTGTAATAGTCAAAGGAGGTTTGTAATCTTCTTTCTTTATCATTTGTGAGAAAATGCTTCCCATTTCCATCAAAATCCAAGCAACCATGGAAGAGGTAGTAAGAATGAAGTTTCTGCTTTAGTAGCATAAGCAGGCAGGTGACCAAGCAGATCTCTCGTCATACCAAAATATGTAATCTCATGTGAGGTACAGAGAAGGTATGAGGCTGATAACAAGTGTGCTTAGCCTCGTGCTCAAATCATGAGCCTTGACAAGTCTGGTGAATACATTAAAAATGTACATATTCAGTTTTATATAAATGATTATTTTGGGGGGTCTTACCTGTGCAAACAGCATTCAGAATTGTGCAGTGTGCAGCCTACTCAAACTAGAGACCTGGTTCTCCTTTGTCAGGATGTATCAGTTCCCCACAGTTTAATGTCGTTGTGGAGACTAGAGTCTCTAGTAAGAAAGGGTCTCATCTATTTGAATTGCTTATGCTTTATAGTAACAGAACTGATACAGACAGATCAATCTAAATATAGTAAAACTATTCCTCTTTTCCCAAACTATTTAGTCACATATGAGTAACTGAAGTAGTTTATTCATTATTTCTGGACTTTTTATTCTTGGTAATGTTCTGTACTTGGTACCAGGTAATACATCTGCTTTAAATTTCATTGCTTTTTTCTCTTGCAATAGCTCTTGTTGCCAGAATACTGCCTTCCCCCCTCCCCCTCCAGCCTTGCAGACACTGATTTGAGGCTCTTTAATGAGGACAAATTTGTGTTATGACACTTTATCCAGCTTCCATACATTTTCAGGAATGCTACCATCATTTTTGTCTGCTTTCATAATAATATGGGTCTGCACCTTTCAAACCTGCTTGCTTTTGTATATTTCTGTCAGTCTAAAGCAGTGTCCCAAGGAACTCTAGATACGATGTGCTCCGTCTTCTGTCCGCTGTACTGTCTCATGGGAGAGGAGCCTGACTGCCTGGGACGCCTTGACATACTGAACAAAAATCAGGGCCCACAGCTTTGCAGTGTGAAAGCCTTTGGGATGAACACACTGTTGGGCTGTCCCAAAGACATTGTTATCATAACCGCTTAGCTTGAATTCCTAATTTCTCATCACTCCCTGTAATTACCCAAAGCACTAAGTTAATGTCTCAAAAGTCATCTGTGGATAATAACATAGCTGAAATTGAATATAAGTAAATTTAAAACATATACCAAGTGAAAATTTTGCAAAGTAATAGTATGTAGATTAACTGATATCAGAAACTTACACTTGAATGAGAAATAATGTTTGGTATATTCTAGATGTAACTTGTCCTATTTACAACATTTAGGCAATGTCTGTACACAGATAACTTACCTAAACTATATTGTCTGTTCCCAGAGAACACACCTGCCTTAACTATGAACTCCTTCAAGCATTTACATTTCAGAGAGCAGCTCAGCAAGGCAAAGGCAACTGCAAAAAGGCAGCTTTTCTTTCCCCCCAAACCATCAACTCGCTGGTACGGGCAGGGAAAGCCGCCCTCGGCAGCACCTCCGGGTGTGTCGCAGTGCCATCTAGTGAGCCTGCTCCCGGCCAGAGCGACAATCCAGCCCCTGCTGTGGCATCGCTCTTCAGCCCGTTCGCTACTCATCTAGTCGCTATTCAGCTGTTTGGAAACATCACTACTCTGTGTTCTTTGTATTCTCTTTCTCACAAATATTTGTCCACGAGTATTATATACGGTTTTTAGAGTTCTAATATGAGATGGGGGTTTTGTACTTTTTTTTTAAAGCTGGTTTTGGCTCAGTCTTTGAAACAGAGGATGTTAGTTTTGCCTTACCTTGACCAGATTTGCTCTTCTGTTTATTTCTGAAGCGCAGAGAGATGTAGTTTTGTCCATAGGTGCTGTTTCTCTAAAAGCTAACTAAACGCAGGTTTTAATCAAGCAGCTTTTCTGAAGTATGTTTCTTCCCTCATTCAAACTGAGAAAAAAGCAAATTACTCGAGCAGGACGACTGACAGGTAAAAATGTCATGAATCCACACAGCACATAGTCAGAAAACTGTGAAGAAGAAAGTAGGATCAATGCATAGAGGCATACAACCACCAGCAGGTTTATCGCAGAGCAGAATAGCTGTCGTAAGTACGATGTTCCACATACGTGCTGCCTTCTCCTCAAAGAGGAGGTTATTATTAGATAAATAGGTAGAACAAGCACTACAGAGTCTAGTAGTTCATGTTACTCAAAAGAAAAAAAAATCAAAACAGAAAAGTATATTTAGCTGTGATACCATGAGCAACTTAAGGTTAATTTTGATGCTTTCAGTTTACCTCAGCATATATAAGATAGTTTCTGAAATCAGAGGGTTGCAGTTAAGAGCAGTATTGATCCTAAGTATTGATGCTAAATAATCTCACTAGATAAATGGAGAAAATACTAGGAAACCCAAGAGTCTTTTGGCAGGCTGTTATTCATTCAGTGTTCTCTCATAGTCTGTTACCTATCAGTGCCAAGATCATAGGAACAAACTCACACAGGTGGAAAGTTGTCTATTGTAGCAATATGTATTTTCTCGAAAGTCTCTGTATTTCAGGAGTATTTTGGCTTCGCAACATCTATTTGCCACACAGATAACATTTCATTAGTTAAGGGATCAGTTACTTTTATACTGGACTTCTGGAAAAGTGTTTGGTGCTCACATTCCTAACAGTTTGTAAGAATTACAGCTATAAAAACATCAAATATTTTATGATAATATGATATCATCAAATATTTTATGATAAACTCCAGGTTTTCCTTTCCTGCATTTGAAGTACAGGAGAGCCACATCTTAAATTGCCTTTCATTTTGCATTGCTGATGTCTACAGAGCCTGTGAAAGGGAATATAGTAAAAAGGACATTCGCCAAGTCCTGGACCTATCCACACAGCTTGCTCTTCTTAATATTTAGCAACTGCTTTATTCTACTAGCTCTGTCACTTCTAGGAGTGAATTTCAGGTTAGCTATAGTATTTGATGGAATGTAACTATGTTTTCTTGGTGGGTGCTCTATAGTGTAGGAGTAGCTGGGTGGTTCATAGACAGTGAGCTGA
>Ga0181612_168307_pt1 | contig 15477 bp, 9 predicted proteins | sample HoacroProtozoa21_FD_119630 | JGI IMG/M metagenome (GOLD analysis project Ga0181612, IMG submission 119630) | Hoatzin crop microbial communities from Cojedes, Venezuel. Combined Assembly of Gp0051906, Gp0051904, Gp0051908 | reverse complement strand
GGCCTTCTTGGCCACCTGGGCACACTGGTGGCTCGTGTTCAGCTGGCTGTCGACCAACACAACCAGGTCCCTTTCTGCTGGGCAGCTTTCCAGGCACTCTTCCCCAAGCCTGTAGCATTGCATGGGGTTGTTGTGACACAAGTGCAGGACCCAGCATTTGGCCTTGTTGAACCTCATACGATTGGCCTCAGCTCATTGATCCAGTCCGTCCAGATCCCTCTGCAGAGCCTTCCTACCCTCAAGCAGATCGATACTCCCACCCAATTTGGTGTCATCTGCAAACTTACTGAGGGAGCATTCAATGCTCTCATCCAGATCATTGATAAAGATATTAAACAAGACTGGCCCCAAAACTGAGCCCTGGGGAACACCACTCATGACTGGAGCTTGTTTCTTGAGAGCTTTGACCATTTCATCTGGCCGATCATAAAATCACCTGAAATAGAGGTTTAGCAAATACACAAGGCAGATTTTCAACAGATTGCTTCAGAGGAAGCCTAATCAGGACAACAAAGGGAAGTGGATGGACTCACTAGATGTTTAGCAGACACAAAGGAATTGTTTCAGAGAGGCTACAGAATGACATGGTGTTGGACTGTAGTTGCTCAGAGATGACCTTGATATTTTCCACTTTGATTTCCATTGTAAGCACCTTGCCTTCCTAAGCAATGGCATCCTAGAAAATTAATAATTAATGCTAGAAAACCATCATTCATTTCCATTGAAATGAAATCTTTCGATATGTTGAGAAACTGATCTTCACTGTCTTCTAATAATAACTTTCAATAATTGGTAAAAATACATATTCAAATACAAAGCAAGAGCCTCCTTCAGCAAAGACCCTTTCTTGGTTAGATGCATTGGAGATAATGAAGCGACTGTCATCAGTTTCTACGCAAACGGCCTTGTTAGTACACAGACCAGCGTATGAGATGATAGAACCATACTTCTGCTTTCATCTTGTTCTTCCCTCCACTCTGGTGCTCATCTGGGTTCCAAAGTTAATGATAGTTAGGCCTTTTCAAAGGGAAAGTACACTGATGCACCTGTAGCATTCATATGTGGCTGGAGCTTTCTAGGTGGTCAGCAGAGGTCTAAGCAAAAAATTGGAGATTCAACTGCTCTGCTCTTCCTTCACCGTGCAATAAAGGTGGATCTCAGCCAAGTTCTGGCTAAATGTGAAGTGACTACTGGTAGAGAACAAAGAATCCCTTTATATCATCTAATTTGATGTAACAATGATATTACAAAATTACTAAGGCACTACACAGAATGTTGTAATTTTGGAGACAAAGTGTGATTATTTCATTATAGCCTGAGTTCTCTTCCAAGGGAGACAAGGTAATCTTTAATATGGGTAGTCTGTACAACTGCTTTTCTTTTTATTCCTTGTGTAGAAAAGTCATACCTATATATTTGCCTGATGACCGTTACCAACGAATAGAAGTCAGCAACGGCCACTCTTCTGATCAACTGCTTTGTTGCTTTATTGATCCATTTACTTTTCAAGTGAATTGTTGGTGCATAAGCAGTGCTTGTTGAAAGGCGGATAGCACAAATCCCAGCACTAAGATAACATGTACGGACAGTGCCGGGAGCAAAATATTTCAATGTGGAAAAAAACCATAATGACAAGTATTAATACGACTTGTCTACAAATTACACTGCGTGAGGCCCATCACTTGAACTGCATCAGGAAAGATGCTGACTGCCCACATCATCCTGTGATATTATTAAATCTAATAAGAATAACTGCAAGTCTAGGAATGCTTCCAAGTAAATTTGCTTAATGATCTTAGACTCTAAGGAAGAGATGTCCACCTATTGCTTAATTATTTAATCTGTTAAAGGACATGTGCATAACGCAGCAGCTTATCTGCCCATCAGTACAACTCAGCAGGAATATAACTCTCTCTAATTGTTCTGTGCTGCTTTCCCTTTTGGCTGACGAATCCAAACAAGGGCTGTTACAGCCTGCTAGGACACTGGACCTGCTCACAGAGGCAATTGCCATCTCATCCTGTAATTCAGCTGCCATCACAGATTACCTTCACTGGTAAAATAAAAAACAGTTCACAAACAGTAAATCACCTTGACTGTGTGGGGCTTGTCCCAGTCCTGTGGCTTCCCTGAAGGCTGTGGTGAACATGTGTCCAATCTCACTGCACTGGGAGCTGCATGAAAAAGCACTCATTCTGACTTAGCTGTTCTGTAATCATACTTGCAAGCATGACAACATATGCACATATCTGTATTTGAATATGTAGAGACACACACGTACAAGCATTCCTGTAATACATGCATACATAAAAAATCTGAAAATTTTAAACACTTGCTCTCGATGGCAGAGCCAGGAAGACAGTTGTTGCAGGTTTTTCTGTATCACATACCACAGATAGGTCACCCATACATATGTGTTTGTGCATTTTGTATGTTTATATGCACACACTATACATTAAAGATCAAGCATTAATAAACTGCTAGAAGCTTGGATCTAAATCCCTCTAAATTTACTCCTCTGGATGTTCACGTGGTGATGCAGAGCGTGTGTGAATGCCCACATCACGAGGTTATTGCAGCATGAAGGTTTAACTTTTGTCTTGTTTCCTCTGATGTTTTTGAAAAACTTCAATTTTGGTCAGATAAGGTGTGGGGGAAGGCTGAGGATCCTGCAAGACTGGAAAATCATTTCCTGTTCTGCTGTTCCGTGTTTGCAGTTCACATCCATGGAAATTAAGAAGCAATGTAGTTAGTTACACAAATTAAGACAGCAGAGAATCAAGCCATGAAATTGAAATGGAAAAGCAATGAGCCAGGTAAAATTTAGTGACACAACACAAAAGGTACACAGTCTAGTCCCAGATTAACTTGTCTGAAGAGGGAAAATAAAAAGTGATTGGTTTGTTTGAGATTTCTGGGATCCCTTTGAATCAGAATGGATGGGACTGCTTCTGAGGTTGTTAGTGGGCTTTCTTGGGCTTGTCAGCTTAGAGGTAGGAAGGCGCATACTGCAAACTCAATTGCCTAAGTATGATTGAGATCTCTAAGCCATGGTCTCTTTTTCCCTCCTGAAGTCGTGGTAACTATGCCAAACCAGTCAACCCACAGCCAGTGGAACTGGTGAAGCTGGACTTATTGTGGGTCTGTGTATTACATCCTTTAAAATACTATCACCACGATACACTCAGCTCAGGTTTACGTTCCTTTGCCTGACTGCCGTGGTACCTATCGACCTCCCTGCAGTACACGCAGCCTCCTCCCAAAGCCCCACAGATGTCTCCACACCACAGAAGTCTTCCAGCCTGCTGGTGTTAACCGAGTTCTCCCCCCACCAACACTTCTTGTGAGTCCAAGCTCTTTTTTCAGCTTTTAGCCATGTAGCCTGGCAGAACATGCGTGCTAGCTGGCCAGCCAGAGCACGCCTGCTGATTGACCAGCTCGATGCTGCAAAAGAGATTGTGCTGAATTCTCTCTGCCTTTATTTGAGTGGAAGCACTAGTAGGGTCTCTCTCCTTTAATCGGCATCTAGATTTCGGTGTAGAGGTTTGCTGTGTTTGAGATCTCTAACAATTTGCTATCCAGGGCCGAAATTGGTCAAGGACCACCAAAAATAATGAGGAGAGAGGAGAGGGGAGGAACTGCCTGCCAGCCAGCTAAAAGAAGAAACAAAAGGGTGTAATTCTGTAAACTTCACGTCCTTGAAAATATAGGCTAGAAAACAAAGTGAGGACGCCTCAAAACAGACAAAATTGTCTACTGTGTGTTCAGAGTTGCTTAGGAATAATTCTTTGGCTTTTCTCCAGAAAACGCAAATCTAGTGAGACAATAGCTTATTCCTGAACAAAATAGAGGGCTGAGAGCAGACCCCCTCTATACCTTTCATATTTATGGAAGGACAGTGAAGTGGTAGCCTGCTGCCAAGAGAGCTATTCACTAGCGTGTGAGAATATTTGAAGTGTCTCACTAAAGCAACTGATTTTTTTCTGTAAGTTTGAAAAGAGAAAGCCTAACCGCCACAGGAGCCAAAAAGCCAAAGACTAGGCTGTGTCTTCAGTGGCAGCTCTGGGCAATGTGTGCTGGGTAGCCTGCTCCTTCCAGGACCAGGCCCTGGAGGTGATACGTTTCTGACACAACGTGCTCTCCCTCTCCCCCTTCAATATTGGACAGAGAAAACTGTCATGAACATCTGTATCTAGTAGGACAAGTTGGGTCAAAACAGTATAATGTATGATGATGAAGATGTTCCACAACATCTTGAATTACATTCATATTTTCATCTGAAACTAGAGAATCTAATTCTCCCTTATAAGTGACTCCTGAGAATCATTTCATTATTTTTACTGCTGAATAGATGCATCTCTTTTTTTCCTTTTGTTTTGCTTTTCTTTCTTTGCGTATTTTGCTTCCTGCTGTCTATTCATGAGCTGAGCAGAACGCTGCCGTGTGGATTTAAGCTATGATTTTTCTGTTTCATGTTCTTCTATATTATTCTAGAGCTGAGAGACTATATTAAATCATTTGCATTTAGAAGCTAGAGCTTGCCTTCGACTGTGAATGCATAGCATAAACCTGGCAATCCTGACAATAATTGCTTTCATTTTTGCTGTGACCAAAGAAAATCTTTGCACTTGTGAACCTCATGGATGTTAAGGAAACTCTTTAGTGCTCCTTTTTTAAATGTCTTCTGTAATAGGTGGAAATAGTCAATCGATGGCAAAATATTATTCTAAGATTTATTGCAATATACCAAAAGAAGACCACATTTCAAAAATAAAAAACATCACTTGACTTGCAGAGAAACAGATGGGCATGAATTACACAACTAGCTAGAATGAAAAATAGATCCAAAGTGAATTAAATGCTGGTGGGATGAAAATTAAGCATTTTTTTTCTGCTGAAGTGAGAAAACAGTCCTACTTATAATGGAAAATTATTCACTCTGTACTGTAGTGTAAGACAAAATCTATCAGACTGGAAGAAGATATTACTAGACTGCAAAATACATGGTCTCACCAGTAAAATGGATTGTCTCACTGAAGGGAGAACCACAAATACAATTTAAAATTCAGCTGTTCTAGACAAAAAAGGAATGCTTTCAGTACTTACATATTGAAAACTTTTGCTGAACGTGTAGAACAAGCAAAACAAATGCTTTTTAAAATGTGCTAATGTTGCAAATCCTTTTTTTTTAAATTGTAAACTTGCTATGAGATTTCATCACATTTTTGTCTCAATAGATCTTGCTGTTATCATTAATTACAGTTGTGTTTCCGCCAGCATCGAATGCTTCTATAGAATCTATCACTTCATCTTTGGCTTTCAAAGGGCAAGTGCTGTAATAAAACTGAAATTGCTAAATATCAGTCAATTCCCACAGTAATTATTTAAGTATTATTTATGTCACTGTAACCCAGAGAGATCTCAGCTGAGACTGAGGGCCTTTGTGCTAGATATTATCTAAGAGTAAGCTTAATATTCTTAACCACATTAATCTAGCTCAACGGAGAATGGCCACTTTACAAAGTATCAGCTGTGCTGCAATGATTAGGCTTTTGTGCGAGTCGTTTATAGAGAATGATCTAATTGTTCTACATGCTTGGGGTAGCTGAGCTGCTCTAAGTTCCCAATAAACTGCAAGAAACATCTTTATTCTTTCTGGGCACACAGTGTAGTGCTGACCGTGAAGGTGTGGGAAAAGCACTGGAGGGCTAACCATAGGACGGGACCACTTGCGTGCCACAGCATGATCATGTAAGCCTCTGACAAATTGTTAGCCGTATTTTTCTACCCATTGGTGAGCACGCTTGGTTTTTAGAAACCTACGGTACTGACTTTTGGGCCATCACATGCTGGTGTTACTTGACTCAGGCATTACTGATGTTAATCTTACAGAAGAGCAAAAACTAACAAAGAGTCTCTGTCCAAAGGGATTATAAACTAAATAAAGAAACAATAGACAGATGTACTGGGAGAAAATGAAAAATCTTCTTTATTTACTAGATGAGGAACGTGAAGTTTAAGAATTAAAATCTCTCTCTGTACAGGTTAGTGGGAATTTTGCCAGTGGCAGCAACTGGATTAGGCCTTTGCCCACAAGGAAGATACTACAGTGTACAGGCAATATATAGTAGAGAAAGGAAGGGAATGCAGGTCTTCTGAATTCTGGACCAGAAAAGAGACAGTATGAAAACTTGTCTTGACTGGAGTTTGGTAGGCATGTGACCTCTATACTGTACTGTACATCAACAATATAATTACATTTATACAGCAGTGTGGTCAACTACAACCATTTCCATCCCAATACCGACATCTGGAACTTGGACCACCCCAGGAAGTGCCTTAAGTAACGTGTGTGTGCTTCAGGAGGACTGGTCTACTGTTTTAATACTCACTCCAGCAAGCTCATCAGGGCGCCGGTTGCAACGCATTTTTTACCATCTGGTTCTAATCAATCTTTGTGTGGCACCATGCCTACCATACAAAGGTTCCCTGCTGTAAAACGGCATGTTACTGCACAGTGGCTACTCATTATTTCAGTCACTGTGTCCTCACAATGTCATGCAGTGCCTGGGGGGGTCTCGTAAATGTGTGTACTACTGTGAAGAGTGTGGTGTAAGAGAAGTGTTTGTAATGGACTTCAGTTCATTACAGATGGCCGCAGTGGTTTTAGACACGTTCTCCACATTTTGACAACATTTGAGCATTGCAGAGGACATTTCTTAGCAGAAGAATGGCCACCACCCTGCAGCACACCGTTCAGGATGTGGAATAAAGATCAGCAGGATGCATTACTGACCAAGGGAGGGGTGACGCTAGCGGAGTTACACAATTCACTTTTCCCGTGTCGACTTTATGTTTTAACACAGGACCATGTTGCTAATGCAAAAAGTTTCAGGAAAAGAAGTTCTCTTATAAAGATGCACAGTCTGTGCTGTGTTTCTTGACAAATGCTACAAGCTAAGCATGACAGAGGTCAAAATTTTGTCTTGAAGCTCCTTAATAAGGATTCTGATAAAATCATCACCTGTACTGAAATATGCAAAAACCAACATCTTGGTCGAATGTAAAATACTGTGGATTGAGAAATTAAAAAAGAAAATCTCAAAACTATAGATTACTAACCCACATATTAGACAAAATAATAAATGCAATACATGCTTTGTGAGAAGTGGTATGTACAAATAGGAAAACCGGGTAATCTTCTGCAGAGAACTATTCTTTTTGCTAGGGGAATTGTACATCCAGTGAATCTCTGAATGATGAATCTTGCAAATACTTGAAACTTTGAGCACAGTGATTTCAAACTTTCATTTCCACAGAGACTGTTTATGGCCACTTACACATGTTTAAAATGTGTACAAAAACTATGGTCTGAATTTTCCCAGTAAAAATTTTCATCCCATGAGAGAAAGGTCACCTCCAAGATCACAATACTTAAAGTCTGCTGTAAGGGACCCACTCTGGCCTCAGATGTTATGGTGTAAAATGGCTGCTGAAAGAAGTGGGATTACAATAGTATAAAACACAGGTAAGTGAAATTATGTGTAAGGTAACGAGGTTTTGTTCATGCAAGTGAATTTCAGATGCAGTAAATGTTCATGGATTTTCCTCTCTCTCCAGATAAAATTATTTTAATAAGATAAATTAACTGCCTACTAATTACATGTAGGGCTTGGAGAGCCCATGCACAAAGCTGTTTATTGTATTCAGACAGGGGCAGGACATTCTGGTACACCAGACACATCTGCTTTTCTCTGGAGCTCTCTCACCCCTGGTCTTGCTGTCCTCTGTGCTCCTCTCAGCTGCCAGATGCTTCTTCCAGAGCCTGCCCTGGCCCTTCGGAGCACCTCGAGGTGGTGGCCCTCATATCTGTCACCATCTGGTGCCTCTCTGGCCCCACCGTGGTCACGACTCTGATTGTAGCACACGTTGCATGCGCTTGTAGCTGACAATTCATGTGGATATGGGTGTTCTGCACAAAAAATATCCTGTCTCCAAGTTATGCTTGCTGTAACCTTTTAGGATCCTTTGCTTCATCAAGACAGTTTCACAGTGAGGATCAGGTTTAATCCTGGGTAAACTTGTAGAAAAGATTTTACGAAATCAGTTCGTTCTTATGCCCCTAGAGAGGAAATGATTTCACAGGAGTTATGCCTGTGTCTGAGATTAGTACTAGACCTTGAGTGCCATTAAGACATTGCTATAGGATACATTTTTTATTTTACTCTCAGCAAAATGGTCAGCTTCAATGGGGATATTACCCTTAGTCTTCTGGCTTACTTTTCCAGTAAGCTCAGAAGAAGGAGAAGTCCCTTGTTTCGATATTTTAAAATACCTTCTGTAGTTACAACAGTTACAACAATAATTTAGAAAGACTACAGAAGTCTTTAAGTTGTGCTCCAAATAGTGTTGTCCTTAGATGTGGATCAAGGACTTCCGGGGTAAGTATTGAATGCCAGGAACAACCACCCTCCTCCTGGAGTATTTAGGTCATTTGCACTACATGATTCTGGTGCTGTTACTACATTGAGTGGCACTTTACTCTGCAAAACAAACCCCTTTGATTTATACAGAGCTTCTTGCAGAAGGAAGTGCCTAGAAATATATGGTAGTCTGAATACATTTCTTAAGATTGTGCAAGTAGTTTGCAGATGTCAAACACTGTGTAAATATTACGACAAAAAATATGAATCCTCCAGAAGATTTTGCACATATAGAGGTAGGCAGTGACAGTTCATGGTGGGAGTGGTAAAATCCTTCCCATTTAGAAAGCAGAGCCATTGGGAATATCTGAGCAGGGAATCTGTGCAGTCACTGAAACACAGTTCGTCTGGTCTATTATTTGAAATACACTGTTCTGTAATCTTGTGAAAATGAAACTCCAGGGAAACTAAGTGGCACACACTCCACAGGCTCCCTGAGTGTTTTCACGTTATACAACAAAACCACTTCTGTTCCTCCGGGGTCTTGACTTACTGCAACCTTTCTCTGGGCCATCCAGACACATCTGAATTATTGTAGAAAGAGCAGAACTCAGGCAGAGATCATGTCCAACTGAAGGAACTGAGGAGAGGGAAGGTGTTGTTATGGATGTACCTCTCAGGGTCTAGTCTGTTAACAAGGGCCTGAAATTCAAATTTCCAATTAACATTCCAGCAGAACCTGAATATGAAAGGTAGCTATATATCAGCTGAGAAAATGACATTTCCATCCTTATTGCTTCCCCGTGTTAAATCTCATGTAGTCAGGCTAATTTAAATAAATCTGCTACCAGCAGTTCAGTATTTCTTGTAGAAAAAGTACTTAAATTTGCTGTTCACACTATACATGCATGCTCAAATGTGTTTCCTACATTTTATGTGCTCATTTCATTGATACAGTTTGCTTTTTCGTTATATAATTAGGTCACAAAATATTCCAAACGTGAGTTTGTAAATGTAAATGCAAAGAAAATGTACATGCCTGCTACATTTCCAGTTTGTACTGAAAGTTAAATTTCAACGCACCAGCCAGGAGAAAAAACCTTAACAGCCACTGATAGCCACAGGAGTTGTGCAAACGCATGAAGGCTAAATTTCAAGGGTAAAAAACTTTCCCTTCTCTCATAAACTGTCCTAGGTAAAGATCTAGTTGCAATGTGCTGCTGGTATACCCTTTCCAGGCATTTGACCAGGTAACTGCACTGGATTTGGATCTGAAGGTGACAGGCAAAACCCACTTGCTTGCAGAACCAGGCAGCCAACGTCTGCCATCGAGGATACCCCCCAGCGCTCACCATTCTCATTCTGGCTTCACGTCCCCTATGAATGTTGACCTTTCAGGAGGCTGAGCTGTGGCAAATTCAGAGCAGACTTTGTCACCCACAGTTCACGTGGGAGGGCACCAAAATGCTGTCAAAGCCCTAGAGAATGCAAACGGTGCCATTCTTGGTGGGCATCCCCAGAGAGCTGCCAGAGAGGCCAGTGCTCTTTGAAAGCTGGACCTCCTGTCTGCCAGCAGCATCAGAGCAGAAGTGACTCTGGCCAGTGTTCACCAGTAACATTTTCAAGGGAAAGAAACTCAAGACTCCTGTCCTGCTTTCTTTGATTCAGGGAGGTAAAAAAAAAACAACAACAGCAAATGTAAGAAATGGAAACAACAGCAGTTCTTTAAATCAGACTACCACGCGTGTTAATTAGGAATTTTGTTCAGAAATGGCTCTAATTAAGTACATATATTCTGATGCCTTATTTTCTTTTCTGAACACAGAGCAGACAACCCCAAATATATTCTCTGCTGACAACTACAAATGCGTAAGAAGGCTTCCACTGTACCCTATTTTGTCTTATAGAACCTGGTGCAGAAATATGGCATTAATTAAACCCACAAAGTACAGAGGCGTCATCCTCTCCCATTTGTCCTCAGCAGGTGGTGTGTCACATACTCAGCACTGCGGCGCGAAGGCAGACGAGCCCAGGACTGGTCCCCAGACCATAGGGTGTCGCAGCAATGTGTCTCATGTGTGCTTGTGGACATCAAGAGCTGCACTTTTAAGATTCCTGACTTACGGGTGTCTGAGTCCAGAGCAAGCACAGGAGTTACACTCCTTTAAAAGAATTTTGGACCATTTTCTATGAGGATAACATTTACAAGTGTTCATAGGATTTGGGACGCCTTCCTTGCTGCCAGTGCCCAGGACAGCTCGTGGTCTGTGTGCTGTGGCAGGGCAGGAGCACCTGCATCACCCCATGCACCCTCAGCCCATGGCAGCTGCATCCCTGCCTTTGCAGATTCATCAGTCGCCTTTTCTTGGCACAGATTTGTGGTGAACGTTGTTCATATTCTGTTCAGGTTCTCAGAACTTGTCCATCACATTGCTCTCCTTGAGCCCATTACAGCAAAGCTTATTCTACAGTCTGTGTCAGATGCTGAGTTTTTTGCATGTTATGGAAATTTGTTTTTTGGTTTGCCCAGTATGTGTGTAACTGATCCCATGTGCAATAAAAGGTTCTCGTTGCGTGCTTTACTTGTAACTACATTAAAGAGCCACATGTGTCTGCAGCAGTCAGGATGTGTGTTGTGGTTAGTCTGTCTTCTGAGGTTTTTGTGGTTTGGGTTTCAGTGAATTTCTCAAGGTTTCGCACTGGGGATTTTTTTTTGGTTGCCCATTTTGCATATGAAGCAATTTTTAATTATTGAAACCTTTTGTCCATACAGTCTTTCTGTGGAAAAAAAAATTGCATTGCACTGACCTAAAATTTCCTTGCTCAATGCAAGATGGATTAGATGGTTTCTTGAGACCCTGGCAGCATTAATTTCTGTTGCTCTATGTTTTTACTGCTGTTCGGGTATGGGAGCCATACGAGAGGTGTTGATCTGTGCTGAATGCTCGCCTGTGAATTATAGTCTGCATTTTGCCATCTGGCCGCCTGATAATTAGTCCATCTTTTTATCAAATGAATGGCACATGTCGTCCTTTCCTCAATACACATGCAGAGCTATATATTTTGGAGAGAATTGTTTTCAGCTTCAAAAAATATCCAGAAAGCAGTGTCTTTCTGCAGTCATGTGTATGTCCTCAGACAAACCTCACCCACGTTTGGACCCAGATTAGCCCCTGCATCATACTGTGGCATTATGCACTCCAAGTATTGGATTACTGACCGCGTGATGTTTTGAATTTGCTACATACATGTATAAGCTGAGAATTGGATGATATATCATTGTACTTTGTAGCTGCAATATGTAGCTACATTTTCCTACATTCAATGAATAAAAGAAATATGTCGTTTGACAGTGTGTTCATTCTTCTATGTCCTCATCACTGCTCCAAGTGTGTTTCTGTGAGGTCCATTGCTGACGGAACTCCATGTGGGGGGGCCCTCAGGAGAAGCAGGCTGAGCAGCACGATAGCCTAAAGAGGACAAGGGGAGCGTGAAGGACCCAACCTCAGCTCCTGAGCAACTGCTGCTACAGAAATCTGTGCTTCATTATGGAATGTGAAATCGGGAAATCATTAATTCAATTAAAATTAACCCCCAACCCCTGGGAAAAAATACATTTTCTAAAACCGTTTTCTTCTCGTTTATCAGTAAGCCCTTGGAAAAGGTTGTCCAGAAGGAGATGGAAGGCATTTTCTCACTCTGTGGCTTGCATCTCTATTTTGGGATGTTGTCTATCCAAGTTGGTACTTAACAAGCTATAATTCATGAGTCACTAGCTATGCATTAAATGCTCAGGGAAAATCTCTTTTATCGATATATATTTGGTGAAAGATATTTTTTATTTGTAAAATTGAAGAATCTATTTTTTGAGAAGTTAAAAGTTTACTTTAAAAAATTTTTCAAGAACGCAACACATTCAAAATTAGAGATGTATGTTAGCCTGTGAATTATGGCAAATTATTTTTTCCTGTCTAGAAAGAATTTTTAATATAAAATATAATCATTTAAGCAACTTACAACAGGTTGGTAACTGCCAAATTACCTGAAGAGCCAATCAAAGGGATCACTTCTGCTTGGTCATTGTGATTTTGGTACTGTGCAAATCATCTGCTAGAGGTTGGTTTGAGGCAACTATATCTGCCATCAAAAGGAAGTGAATTAAAATGTACCATAAAGTCAACATTTCTCATATATCTCATGCACTGAATGAGACTTTTATCTATAAGTGATCTAAGCTGTATTCAAGTTCACAGTATTAAATATGTATAAAGAAAACTACCGTTTTCCTGAACTATCCAGTCCTATCTAGTAGAAATGAACATGTATTAATTTTCTAGCAAATCTGACTGTACATCCCCTTTTCTTTGGAATACCTTTGCTTTTCTACTGCCATACGCATTATTGTCTTTTGAAATCTAAAATATTACATATACAGGAAGACTCCATTAAAAAAAACCCCAAACTATCATGATCATACGGATCAGGGTAAACCCTTCTCTTTTCTTTGTAGTATGTACATACTAAAGTATTGATAGTTGTGTTTTTGTCATTGACATCACTGACAACAAATGATGGCCAGAAAGGGAAATTATTTCTGAAGAGATTTCCTTCTACACAGTGCGAAACAGGGGTGTCTGAAGATAACACAGCCTTGAGTACCTTGCCTTGAGTAAGCACTGCAAGATCAGTCTTTGGCTCATTTCAGGTTGATGCCTATTAGACTGATTAAACTGTGTCTCCATTTCTTCGTTCCTCTCCAGCCTACTGTATTCAGCGTTATCTCCCATTAACTGTGCAGATGGTAAGGTTTTAGGATAGGGCATGCTTTTTGTTATAGATGTCTACAGTGCATGCCAAGTAGGGGCCCTCATCTCCAGTTACAATTGTAGGCATCACTGCAACACAAACAATATTCTTTGAAACAAATATTAACTCCACTAAAAATATTGGCTATTTTATTTCCAAGTTAGAAGAAATAAAATCAATTAATTCTTCTTTTTTTTTTTCTGCCCACAAATGCACACACACAGGTGCGCACACATGCACAAATACATTAGTCTAGATGAGGGCAATATCTTCATCTTCCATAGGTTCTATATTTGATTACCTATGTGATCAGATAGGAAAGGATAACCTTAATACACCATAAGAGCAAAGTAAATACATCAGAAAAAAAGTTCATAGGCTGCTACAGAAATAAAATATAACAAAACTCTCATGTCCCCAAATATATATAGATCACATTTTCCTATGATCCCCACTACCACCACCACAATTTTCTCTCTTTCTGCAGATGTAAAAGGCCTCTCACCACAGAACTTAAATGTGGTGCCTAGAACCTGAAATGAGACTTCCTCAGAAGCCAGTCAAGTACCCCATCCTACTCATTCATCCTCTTGTGTCCTGGTCTTCTGAGTAATAGCATGTCAAAGTGATGAATCTTAATAAGTGGTATGGCAACAGAAGGGCGCGGGCCTTTTGTGGAAGGCTTTTACAGAGCACTGTGTACTGTGAAGCCTTGCTCCCAGTTCCTTTGCCTGCGCCTCTGCCCTCCGGCCTCATTGCCCAGATGATCAGCTACCAGCAGGTTCTGGGCATAGGGTACTTATTTTGCTCACTTCAGGTTTTGAAATGCCTCTGTAGATCAGTATTTAGTTCTGCAGAGATAAAAGTTTTCTTATTTCCAGAGAAAGAAACCATATTTGCAGAAAACTGTTTTGAAAGCTATGGCTTCCAGTACCCAACACAGCCTTGGACAGGCATGAATCTTTGGGTCTAACTCTCCAAGCAGTTTTGAAAGGAAACTGGATCATTGCTTGCTCGTGACGTGTATCTTATTTTATTAATCCTGTGCTTCGGGGAATTCACTGGATGCCTTTGGGCCAAGAGGGATTATTTTCTTTCTTTTTTCTTTTGATGTAGAAATTGGCTCCTAGATTTTTTGGTTTGACTTGTGTTCTGCTGCTCTAACGACCAGCCAACTGGAAATAGGCCACGTGTCTAGACAGGATGTAAAAGCACAGGGCTGCACTGCTCCTGGTGCCACTTGAAGTAAGCTTAAAATGGTAGCCAGATTTAGGATCAGGAAGAATATTTCCCCTAATCCGAGTGGAATGATTAGGGCGTTTAGTTTGCTTGTTTTGTTGCATTCCTCTACATTGAGGGATACAAGCTTTGTCCTAGATGCTCGATGAATATGCAGAAAAAAAAAAGCCAAACCAAAAAATACAAAACTGCTACATTGGAACCTACAATATTAGCAATATCTTTTATTTATCCTGCTCCCTTTCTGTAGGTCATTATAGATCTATTTTTTTTCTCCTGTAGATATTTTTTGTTGTCAATAAAAACTTGGGCAGTATTATAGCAGGAAGTAAATTTTTTTTAGCCCATTCAGGACTCAGCTGCCTGCCAGTACAGGGAAATAGATGTGTTGACCTAGGTTGCCATTTCAGACTGATATTCCCATGGAAATTGAATCCTACTTGCAGTGCCACCATCACAATTCACTTTAGATCCATTTATTGCAAAAGTGTGCAGCAGAGCAGAATTCAAGCTCTCCATACATAGATGCAAAATGGCAACCAATTTTTCAAGGCATGAGAATGGAACTCCAATAGCCAAGCTGATCACCTTTCTATCAGCTTATTACTTAGAGTGACTGAAGGACATTTCTCTAAATAAATGGTCATGGGCACTATGTTAGATGAGACATCCAAGCTCTTAAGAAAGAAATGTTTGAAGCCATGTTCAGTTTTGTTGACATCTTACAATTAATCCAGGCCATTCTTTTAAAGCATGTTTTCTGAATTGTGTAAGATGCATCTAGCAAATAGAATGGCCTTTCACAATTTGCTAAGGAAAAAAACCATTATGTGAAATGTGAGATCCTTGTCCTACTCTGTTATGGGTTTGCGTGGCAAGGTTTTGGTAGCAGGTGCCTATTGGGGTGGCTTCTGTGAGAAGCTGTGAGAAGCTTCCTCCATGTCTGATAAAGCCAGTGCCAGCCAGATCTAAGACGGACCCACCACTGGCCAAGGCCAAGCCAATCAGT
>Ga0181612_162499_pt1 | contig 15479 bp, 9 predicted proteins | sample HoacroProtozoa21_FD_119630 | JGI IMG/M metagenome (GOLD analysis project Ga0181612, IMG submission 119630) | Hoatzin crop microbial communities from Cojedes, Venezuel. Combined Assembly of Gp0051906, Gp0051904, Gp0051908 | reverse complement strand
TTATACATCTCCACTATCGCACAAATCACTGTTTCTTTTCCCTGCATTTCCTTTACTTGGCTGGTCCGTTGCTCTGCACAGTGCAAGTTCAACACGTACTCGCGTTTTGCTAGGTGAACAGCTCTTTTACTCTTGGTTGATACAACTCTGCCAGCACAGATGCTCACGGTAACAGCTCTAAATGCTTGATCTGCCTTGTACACTTACAAAACGTGTCAGGCCCGTCACTAGGATTAAGCACTGTCACACACTAACATCAGGAGATGGCAGGTATGGATCAGGATTATGTTGGGGTAGGCTCTGGTTAAATACGGAATAAAGAGTGGGCCTTGCACAAAGTTGTCGAAATGATTTATATGAACGCCAGCTACAAATAGGATCAGATTAACTTTCAGCTTCGGTAAATACTAGTTTCACTGGAACCAAATCCTCTGTTCTACAGACTCTGCTAGAAATAGCAGGCTAGCTACCCAAGACGCACGGCAATTGCAACACTTCAGCAGAGGGGTTGGGTGGCCCCAGGGCAAACCCCCATCAGTTTAGATTACAGGCCAGATAGCTGGTGCGGACACATTAAATGTTTGTATTTAAACTAATACACTCTCATCAGGAACAGCTCTGTCCTTCACTGCACAGCTGGCTTTCAGACCAGCACAGAGCAGTAGACACCATCTTAGCACTGTTCTTAGCCACTCCTTTTTAGCTCGCTCATGATGTAACCTAGAAAACTGCTAGAACAAGAATCAGAACTACATTAAATGTAATCACAGCAGAAGTCGAGCTGCTGGAGACAAACATTACATCAAACAAACATCCTATAAAAAGAAATGAAATATGTGGTGTCGGGATCCTCGGCTCAGTGCTGTCAGAAGGGTGAAAGCAGCACGTGCTGTGACACCATGGGAGGTGGAGCACACAGCTGAGACCCTGGGTGGCCCCAGCCCAGAGGCCACGGCAGCTGGTTAGGGCTCTGACGGAGGTGTGAGGTGTGTGCTCTGCACTGAACCGACGCTGAGGTGTATTTGTCCACGAGGCAGCAACTCTTCCTCAGGCTGCCGGTTCAATGGGAGAGAGAGGCTTTGTCAAGTGTGCCGCACCGCATGTCCCACTGCTCACTCCCCGTCGCATCGGGCCAGATCCTGCTCCTCTCCTGCTGCACAAACACTTTTGCTTAAGGCAGAGGCAGGAATAACCAAGTAAGGTGCTAGTCAGCATAACAGGGCTCTCGGAACCTACCCATTTTGGTCACAAACTGGCCAGACAAGGGAGAAGGATCCCTCAAATGTATTGTTGGCACTACAGCAGCAGGAACATTTGTTTTTTTAAAGAGTTTATTGTGAGATTCCCATCAACATCTATTTAACAAGAACTCACTCCCCATTTCCTCTCTGACCTCTAAAGCACTCCTCATTCCAATATTTAAGCTCCACACTCAAACAAAATATCAAAGGGTCCAAACTATAGCACAGCAGATGGATATAAATATCTGTCCTTTTGCTTCTAATGGAGCCTGAAATTAACACTACTTTTCTATTTCATCACCATTTTTCAGAGAGTTTAAATTCTTTAGGACAAGGACCACTTCCTCTTCCTCCTAGGTCTGCACAGCGTGAGACTAAAAAGATGGGTCTTGGCTACTGCCGAGATGAGCAGAGGAGACACAAAGACTGCTTACAAATTATTGCCATAGCAGGAAGCACAAAGAGTATGCAGGAGATATTAAACATATATAAAGGAAAGATAGTTACCTGCAGTTTTTAACCATTTCCAAGCATGGCAATCTTCAGTCCACTACTTCAAAAATCTTCATTAAATAATCAAGTGGTAAAGATTCAGCTATAAAATGCAGTTACTGAGCAAACTCCAAGAGTCAGAATTACAGATGAGCCTTAGAATTAAGTCTGACAGCAGCCACTGGGCAGAAACCAGATAAAACATTTCGCTCATCTATGGGTTTATCTTCAGGGCTCTTTCGACTCCCATGACCACAAGGCCCAACAGGCTCCCAGTCCTACTCTATACATCCTCGTACTCAGCTAGAAGAGTTTCTACTACCGTTTTGCAAATGGAAAAACAAATAAGATCATACCCTGCTACACTGATTCAACCTACAGTAACACCACGACACCTCTCCAAAAGCTACCTGCAAAGCACAGGAGATGGGGAAGGTCTCCAAACCCTCAAACGAAGAAGGGAGCTGAAGTTGCATTGAACAACAGGATTTGTGCTCTCCAGTGAGATAACTTGTTTTAGCTACAGCCTTGAAGAGGCTCCTCTGCCCCTAAAAAGGTTGCCTCATCTCCTACACTTCTCGCTCAGCCAACCTAGTCAATATGATGTGAGCTAGAGAAGACATACTACTTACGCTGTTCCACTTCCCTGCATGTTTGGGGTTCGCTTTTCAAAACCTCGAGGACCTACATCCAAAAGCTTAGAACACAGTCAAAATCTTCTATGTCAATATGTTTCAATACAGTAATTAAAAAAAAATGGTATTCAGCAATCTTTCTTCCCCGGCAAAGTCTAAAACCAGAGAAAGTGCTCCCTGATTTCTCTTTGCAAACATGATCATCAAAGCTAAAGACTCCTGGACACATCGGCGTAGGTTAGCTCAGAGAGAAGATATCAGCGCTAGTAGGCAGCATTTGTGATTCACTGCAGACACTTTGTGGCAAAGTGGTACAGCACATTTGATGTGCTCATTTTTAACACCAGTGAACACTGTGGTTTCCTAACAGCCCTTCAAGTCTTCTGGTGCCAGAAACCTGGCAACACAACTGAACCTGTGACGTGTTCACCTTTAAATCTTGACATCATACGAATTTATTAATCAGATGTGGGTTCAGATTAATGTTTTTGTCCCAGTTTAGTTCTAGAAATGCATGGTCTGAAACTGCCAGCATTAATATGATTGCCTTATTGTGTAGTTGAAATTCGGATTTTGCAGCAAAGCTGCAGAGAATTTAATTGACTCATTTTATAGCTTAACTCTCAGCTACAACATCAATATTAGAAAAGGAAATGCCATTTCTAATTTAACTTAATTTTTAAAGAACATGTTTCTGTAACCTTTGGTATGTAATATCTTTTTATTTTAATGGAAAACCATCTCTTTTAAGAGATAAAGTAGGCTAATATGAAAGCTAATATTCAGTTAACCCACATTTTCAAAGTAAACAAGCCCTTTTTGCATAAACGGAGGCCATCAGTCAGCTTTGTTCTAATTCCTCTGAACTCAAAAATATTACTCCAGAAAGGAAGCAACTAGAAAACATTTTATGCAGATTTGAATTGGGGTCTTTGTGTAGGCAAAGACAGTTGTTGTCACCACAAACCATGCTACCAGTGCATGGAGTTCTCTCAATTTCAGAGACTGTGGGCATATTTATGATTTTTAAAAAGCTAACATTCTACCCTGGGATTGGAACCTATATGTTAGCTGACTTGAATTAAAATATTTAAGCTTGGGTTTTAAATCATGCTAGCAGCTCAAGCTCAAATTCCTTGCTTCTAAGGTTCTGGTCCCATGTGAATATGTAATGCACCATGATAAAGAACAGGGAAGCAAAATCAGAACACATGGGATTTAAAAGGCACACTGCAACCATTTTAAACCAAATTATCTCTTCTCAAAATACTAAAGCAGGAAGAAAACTTCCCACTCTAAAGCTTAACTGGACACCATCCAGAGCCCTTAGCCCAGGAATTCAAAACGTGAATGCTGTCCTTTTTAAAATTTAAACTTTTTGTTAAGTTTATTTCTCCTAGTTACATCCTTTGAGTTAAGATGGCATCCTTAAAACAGGAGTGAATGAATATAACATGAAGTTCACATCAAGTTTTGATGAAAAATACTAGTCTAACATTTTTCTATGCTTTTGCAATTATTGCCTCTCTCAGTTCCAATTTTCTCTTCTTTATTAAGAATCACCTTTAAATAAGGTAACCATAGCAATGCTTTTCAACCTTGATGTCTTTTGTTTAGTTTGCTTGAAAATGAAGTCACAACATAATTTTCATCAGCAACTCTTATGACAAACTTAATTTCAAGACTAAGACATTATTTCAAGGAAGGTACGAGAGAGAGGGGGTTTCCACAGAAAATAATAATTTACCTTTAGGTTTAAAGAAATAGAACATACAGCGTCTGTTAGTACAACGTTCTTACGTCAATATTGAAGCCGATTTGAAGTCTCCTGAACTTTTTACAGCCTGCTTACATATACAGACAGTGAGTCAGAGTGAGAATTTGAATGCTGTTTTCTGTTAGCAGTTCCTTAATGTCTGTGGTAGGAAAGAGCTCACAGGGTCACAGAACACACTATGCCCAGGTACTTCCCATGTACTGATGGCAGCAAGGCAGCAAAAAGAAGTTTGAAAGATCAGTACACCCTGGCACAAAGACTAAACAAGTCAGAAGATTTTATTAGCCATTTCATTGGCTTTGAGAAAAATACAAAGTCTTCTAGAAGTAACTACATTAAATTAAAAAAAAATACAATCAATGCAGCTGAATTTTTTCAGGAGGGACATAAGGTGGATCACATATCAGCTCTCCTTCCATGTGGCTCCCTGTGCCACACAGAATCTGGGAGGTTTAAGGGAGTCTCGCTTTGACCTGGTCCTGGCTACACGTATGTACTCTTTACAAATCCATTAGGTAACGTTCAGTATCTGTGATAACAATATGACTTAAAAATTGCATGCCCAATATAAATTTTGACCAAAAATACGCTTACCGTTCTACCCTACAGAGTACAGTGCACAGTTCAAATGTACCAGACATTTCCACCAAGAATATTTTGGACTAAACTATAACAGTGGAAATGCCATCTGAGAAGAAAAAAAAAATTGTAACAATATAGAAATCTTTGTTTTCTTTGAAAACAACCTTGCTGGTTTCCTCCAAACTAAAGGTTACCATGGGAATGTATAAACATTCTTCAGTCGTCTTTTTATTCCCTTGAGGCTGTATCAGTCCCACCACACAGTCCTTCTGGGTCTCAGACATGGTCCTACACAAACCCAACCATCACTTCACTTCTGTATCAATTCATGAATGGGACTCCAGCCTACTTCTACTGGCCATAACGCAGAAACACCTCAGCTTTGACAGAAGCAGAAACGTCACTTCAAACTCTTCCTCTCCTACAGGTGGTATGTTGTCAGGTCATACAAACACCTACGCTCAGATTTAACTTAAGCCATTGTCTCTGTAAACTGCTCATGTACATAAATTAATTTGTGATTAAATGCACGCAGACCAGGACCTGAGTCATTTATAATATTGGTTGTGCTGAAGAAAAATTCAATTTACGTTAAAGAGGCACTATTTCCAGCAATTATGTTGGAAAGATGGACCCACTACGTTTTAGTACTCTCTTCACCTGAAATTATCGATACTATCACATTACCATTCAGATCTGATCTTTCTACAAAGACTCTTTACTGAACTCTCGAAGACCCCTATTCAGCTGTACTCTTATCCTTCAGACCAGTCACCTCCTTCAGCCACAGGATTATTCCACACACTTTGAGGCCTCCTCTCTAATCAGATTACTCACCACAGTAATCTGAAATCCACTAAAAGTATGAGGCTTTGTGCAGGCTTTGGATCAGAGCACCACACTGGCAGCAAAACCTGTATGACATATCTGACAGTCCGGACAATATTTTCTTGTCATATTTCCAAGGGAAGAGAGATCCAATGGCTCTTTCCAAAGGGATTTGTTTCTCACTCCCAGTAAGATTCTTACTACTGTGTAGGCTACACAAAATATTTTGCTCAGGCAACTTGCTGTTGCCAGTCAAGACCTCAGTGTTTAATCAAATATAAAATCATCCATAATACACAGGGGCTGCTGCTACATTTAGTAATTGCATGCAAAACACAGAACCCAACCACAACTGTAACATTTGCATTTATTTTGCCTTTTCCCTGCAATGTCCACACTTCTCTCTTGTATGTCACATTTTTACCTCCAAGCAAAAGTGCTAAGTACACTTAATACTGGCAATTCCCCAGGATTATTTTTTTTTTTAAATAAAACAGGTTTTCTGCTGCAATGGCCTATTTCTCTCATCTCCCTCCCTCTAGCAACAACAACTGCCAGTGGAAAGCTGAGACACCAAAGCTGGTTTCCTGCGGCAAAGCTCGGTGCCAGCCATTGTTCTAGCAGCACGTTACCTGCTCGACAGCGCTCACATTCAGTGCCTCTGAATGTTTTCCTTCCCTCCAGGGTGACAGCTCTGAACAACCACACTCTTACCATGCTCAAAACCCCAGAAGCTTTCTGCTACTGCCACAGTAATCTAAACAACAACTCCAAGATACTAGTTCTCAGCAAACAACTGCATCTACACATCAGCCTCCCCAGTGTGAAGCAGCTTCTCACCATCTCCTCTCCCTTCTACCTTCTGTTGAAATATCCTGAGAACCTTGCTTGTGCTGTGGGAGTGTTCATGTCTTTTCCCCCTCTCTCTCTCTGGCAAAAATCTGGTTTCCTATAAAGAACTGTAAGTATGAAAGGAAAATAAAACAGTCAGATGGAGGAACTTAACTCTGCTCTTCCCTGCCTCTCTGGAGAACCTCAACATCATTATCCTTCTGTGACAGTGGATGATTAGCACCTGCATGAATCCTCTAGGTTTTCGTACAGAGGGGAAAATATTCTCCCATTTTGGATCTCTTGCAAGGCTCACTGCTAAATCATGGCCTGCAAGCTTCCTTCAGACTGAGGGAAAACAAACCAAAGCAAAACACCCATGCCTTGTCCCTGAGAACAATACGCACAGAACAGAGTGCCTGAAAAAGGCACCACCAACTGAGCCGAGTCAGCCTGAGGCCACCACCTGACACTGCATTTTGGCTTTTGCCAGGCCTGCTGCCAAGAGGACTGAAACACTTTGCCTTCTACAGGAGACAGTGGGACAGAAACTTGTCAGGTTGCCCAGTGCTGACAATATCTGGCATTTCTCTCAAACCACCTGCACTGGAAGGTTCAGAAACCAAGTGAAGGAAAAGAATACTCTAATTTGCAGTATCACTCACTGTAAACAATCTCAGGATTCAATTTTTTTGAAAATAAAACCCAGACTCCTACACAACCTTTGCAGATTAAGCTTGGGTTGAAGGGAAGGAAGAAGTGCAAGCCCTAACTCGCATCTCTGAGCACAAAGAAGCCAAACCACGATGCCCAGCGCTCACAGGACCACCAGAAGAAACTCAGCAGAGTGTTTTGTGTGAGGATTGGTAGGGTATTTTGCTCATGGCTTCCACCAAATAAGGCTGTGGGAGAAACAAAAGGCACTTGCCATGACACACAGCCCACCCATGGGCACAGATCACCGACCGTCTCATTGATGTACTCCTAAACCAAGGCATCTTCTTCACCTGAAACCCAGGGCATTCCGCCTAATGCCAGACTGAAAACCTTTATTATTCTTGTGTTTCAAATGATTTTATAAAACTTTCTCTTCTTTATCCAAATTTCAAATGGGGGAAAAATTCTTGATTTCTGTAATAGGGTAGATGCCTATCCATATATTTTAATAAGACAACAATCAAAACATTAATTAAGACCAAACTTTCAAAAATTTACACTTTCATCTGTGTAGGTGCACTTTAATGCTCATTACCTGTCTTACTTATAAGTCCCTGTTTTTATTACTTCTTTCTTCTTCCCTACAGCAGATTAACCAAACATTTCCTAGATATTAAAGAGAGATATAGATCATGTACCACACATGGTGACTAAAGGTACAGCGAGACCAAAATTCACACATGCCTATCTGGATCAACATTTCAACTTCCCAGCAAAGCTCACCTTAATTAGTGTGCAACAAGCAGCATGTCTTATACTATAGGGGTTTAAAACAGTAGAGATTCATGTTGTGTCTCAAGCTGATTTATGTATAAGTAATATTTTATTTACTTCAGAAAATTAGTATTTTACTCTATTTAACACTGGAGGGGGTGATGCCTTTTTTAATTTATTTGCTGTTTTGGCTTTTTTAATGTCAAGAAAACAAATGAACCAATATAAAAATAACAGCAAAACAGCTAACATGGGGGTCCATAATGTAACCATAAAAGGAGCACTTTCAAAGCACTTGCAAAGTTCCAGCCACATGATTCCCATTAACTGTAATGAGCACTGGACAGATAAATTCACACATGTTGCTTTGAAGATTTATACTAAATTGGCCTCATCTTTGTTAGCACTAAAGGAATACTGATGCTATACAATATAAAAGAGAAATCTTTCAATTTGCCCCCTGCAAATTTCTTCATTATGCACAGAATTCTCCAGTAGCCAGTCATACTACAGGTTCATAATCTTTCCAATTTTACAGACAGTTAAAAATATTAACTATAGCACAACAGTCAATCTCTGCAGACTATACCGCTCAAATGCTCCTTTGTTTACAACACAGGCCCAGCCAGTTGCGCTCTGCAGCACTGAACAAGGGGAACAGCGCAGGGAGAAAGCTGCTGCCATGGAAGCCAATCCATATTACCTTGCCAAATCTTTAATTGCTATGCGTGTACTTTTGGCTTGATCTTGTGCTGCTTCAAAGTAAACATATTAGCTTCAATTAATCCCAAAATGACCTCAAGTTATCAGCTTTGGAAAAAAAGAAAAAAAAAAAAAGGAAAACCAGAAAATGGTGCAGAAACAACAGGAGCTGCTCGCCCCCCTTCTTTTCCCCCTTTCTCTTCCTAAGGACAGGATTTCGTATTCACGGACAACGCTAAACAGACCCTGCACATAAAGCCTCTGCTCACCAAGCAAGAGCCTCCAGCTGTGCGAGCAGGAACTCCCCACCAGCATTCCTCGCATGTGCACTCTCCTCTGCTGCAGCAAGAGCTGGCCTGCAGCTCCGAACACGGCAAGGCTGTCACAAACGCCCTTAGGCTGATGCAAACGATCCAGTGTAAACAACGGTGAAGACAAAACCCAAGAAGCTGCGGATCCAAAACTGTTGCTTGGACTAAAGGACTTTCTGAACTAGGGATTTACTGACGTTACAGCAGCCAGCCAGCTACCAGATGTTACTAGTGTTGACAAAAGCCGTTGTCACCATCTTCCTACCTGCCATCTTCATCCCCATGAGTTCAACACATCTAAATTAATCATTTCAGGGTTTTATGGAGAGGACTCATCAACACTGTTAATACTCAGACACCATACTGAAAAAAATCTATACATTAATTTGCCTAATACTGGGAAAAAACAACTCCCGATCCACTAAAAATTCTAAAGTCTCAAACAACATTTCTGTACCAAATTGAGTCGGAAATCAAAACTGCAAGCATGTGCTCTCTGACAACAGGCACATGTTACAATCTTTCAAAAGAGAAACCAAATAAACAAACCAACCCAAAGCCCTACGCAGAAACAATTATTGAATGCCGTTTGCCTCTGCTGTCATCATACACACCCCTCAAACGACTGGTTCTGCCCCCGAGTCCCGCATCTCCTGCACTGGAGAGTGCCTGCAGAGCACAGCAGGTGCTCTGCTTCAGGATGGCACCTTCACCAAAAAAAAAAAAAAAAAGTTTTGTATCTTAAAATAAGTAGTAAAACTGAACATGTCTGAGGCTTCCCCTCGCTGTAGTCTGTATCCAGCAAAGCAAAAGGCACGCTGCCTGCGCACTGCCTGCGACAGCACCGTCCTCGGGCACTGCAGCTGAGGCCGGCCGACACAAGAACAATTGCCTGCTTCAGCTTTCTGCTGGTTTTCCTGCACTCTTTGTCCTTAGTTGGAAATTATTTTGTTTTCTAATGAGATGGCGTTTTTGTCCTATTCCTTCTGACACATCAGATGTAAGCATTACTGAACTGGACTCATATTTCATAGTTTCCTCCAAATCAACAGACTGCTGAACTACTTAGAGTTATCTCTATGTCAGCACATTCCCTCGAGGGCAATATTGTCTTTTTCCCTTGTCAGTTAATTTGTTCATTGCAACACAAGTTTATTGAAAGCACTCTGAGTCTTAATTAGTGCTCTTTAGTTGCTGTTTCCCATAGCTGCTGTGTCTCACTATCAAATGCTTTGGAGTAGAATTAAGAAGAAACTTCATTATAGCCATGGCTTAAACACAAAATATTTTAACTACCTGTAGCAACATACTTGCAACTACCTTGAAGCCCTGAAATTAAAATATTTACACTGGGGGAAAAAAATCCAAACATCCTTGCAATTGTACATGCATAGACATGCCTATTCTCAAAAAGTCTCCACAAGGCCAGGCACGTCTCAGTTTATTAACACAGAAGGAAGAAGAGCGTTCTCCTGGGTGACTGAGATCTGCCAAGTATTGAAACAGGCAACTATAGCTTACAGTTTCCTAGACAACACACGTGAAGTTAAACGCATATACCCGCATTGCCATTGACTCCACCACCACCAAACTGTTCCAAAACTTTTCAAGTGCCCTAAATGATAGAAACCTTTCCCTAAAAGAAGTCTAAATCTGCTTTTGCCAACTTATATGCCCTTAGCCTTGCGTCACTGTTGTCTATGACATCTAAGAGTTTTACCCCTTCTTCGGCCTGCTCTCCTGACACACCACAGACAACGATCGTACCCTGCCCCAGAGCTCATTCTGCAAGGCAGAACAAGGCCAGTCTTCCAGCTCCATCTCAGAACTCCAGCTCCCTGATCCTCCTGGCAGTATTCTCTGTAGCTGTTCCTGCATTAATTCATTTTTCTTGAATACCGGTGACCAGGCTTGAGCACAGCGTTCCAGACACAGTCTCACTTGTGCCTCGTACAACAGCAGTGTGAACACCGTGGTTGTACTGCCAATGATTTGCTGGATGTACTGTACAATTGCTCTGGTCTTCCTCTTCAGATACTTCCAAATTACAAGACCCACCTTATAAATGAAACCCTTACTACTAGCCCCTAATCACTCACTCGAATTTTATACTAATATATTTCATAGTCTATTATTTCAGTTCCCAGGACCACCCTCTGCTTCCAGTGTGATGTTCTGCTCTTTTGCTCTATTTGACAAAGCTCCCCAATATCGCGTCGTCAGCAAGTAACATTAGTAACTTCATTCCTGTTGTAATTACAGTTAGTCACACACTGTTTCGGGGGACATTCCAGCTCAATCTCGCCCCAGCCCAATATCTCCCTTAACATCACAAAATGGGGTTGTTTTCTGGCCGATTCCTTGTACCAATTTCCAGCTTAACTAGTAATTCCCCATGTGGCTCTGGAGCTAATGCCTTACTGAAATCCAAACAGATTAGATCTTAGAGACTCCAAAATCCCTTCGTGGCTTTGAAAACGACACCAGCAAGACCTCATGGTTAATGCTATTTTGTTTATTTAATTATGTCCTTTGTTGCATACTAGAATAAAAGCAGTCTTTCATGTTTCTCTGCTCTTGTGGTATGGCTGAGAGCTCTCTCCTTGATGAACCTTCGGTCTTCAGGTGAGGGAGCCTGAGCATAAGCTGGAGGTAAATCAAGCACTTTTTCTACTATAAAAAGTGTTCTGCTTTCAGAGCTCTGCTGCTCTTGGTCAAAAGCTCCAAAGTTGCAATGTCTGCCAATGAAAGGTTTTAGAAGAACAGGGTGGTTTTTAATCCCAATGAAATACAACAGATGGACAGAGCGGGAGCAACTGTTACCCGCTCTCTCAAAGCCTGGCAGCTGCAGTACGCCTCGGAGCCGCAAGCAAAAAGCTTCTCCTGCATTACAGTAATTGATGTGATCTCAGAGCGCTCGAAAACTCGACCCCAACTATTCCTGTCTCTTGCCTCCTACTCACATACGCTGAGTTCCTAAATATCTGCATCCATGGAAGAGGAACACCCATTTAACTGGGCTTGCATGAAACACTGGTCTAACTTGCCTACCTTAAGACAGCCAAACAGCGATGGGAGAGCAGAGACTTTGCATTGCGGGCTGGTCAAACCTACTGCAGATCTACAGTAGCAGGGTACGATGTGGATTTTCTTTGACGTCCCACACACTAGTTTGCACCACGTGAAGCAGTCATGCTGCCATACCCATGCTGGCTGAATGCTATAAGCCAGACCTGATTCACACTGACAAGGGGGGAGGGAATACACCAGCTCTTGGGCCAAGACTCTGCAGCGTAGGAACCTGCATACCACGGACGCTCGCCTCTGCATCCACGTGAGTTAGCACTAAGTGCGTTCTCTCTCCTTCCAAACCTTGTGGTCAGGTGTTCTTTGCGTGCAATAGCATCTTGAAGCCCAAAACATGGTTAAGGATCCCACTATGCCAAACTTACACAACAAGTGTATATATAACAAGTATAGTTTCAGGTAATTTTGAAAGAAATTTAAAAGAAATTTAAATTAGCCTAAGAAAAATACATAACCATTAAAAATAATGCTTTCAAATGGTTCTACGTTTCGATGCTTTAAAACAATCATATGAAAACTATGTGGGGAAAAAAAAAAATCCGATAAAGGAACTGATGTGAGAGCTCCTCTGACTACATCTTCTTCAACAGCAGAAGAAACTTCCGTCTGAGAAGAGTGGGGGCCAGCTTTGTGCTCCCCTTGGGTTTATTTTAGTAAAGGAGCTATAGACACAGATTTTTGGTTATGTGGCTTGGTTTATAAGACAACATATTTGCGGAGATTTCTGAAATATTTTGCATGTATGGTTATGCCATTCCCACTAATTTTAATATGTTGCTGAGGAAATGTGTAGTTTACCAATCACATCATCATCAAAATCCTTCTTTCCCCAAGCACAAATTTAGTAAATCATACCTGTAATTTAATTCTTAATCAAGAGGCCCTTGACTCTGACTCCCAAGACTCACTTTATGGATTTTGTTTTGCATAGTATGAAAATAAAGCAGAAATTCTAGACTTTGATCTGCTCTGCGTTCATGCCCTGTCTTTTGCCTTTCCACCATTATGAATCTAAAAGAAAACACTATCTGGTATTCATGTTCCAGTTGTTTCAGAAATGAATTTTCAATGGAAAATATTGGCTACAATAAGGATGCAAACAGCATAACTGATTTCAAGCCTGAGGAAGTTCCTTGTTTCTAAGGTTCTGTGCCCAGAACTGAAAACAGGATTTTGAAACAAATTTTGCCTTGCCATTGAAAACAAGAGATGACAGCTATGCCTAGGCAAATTAAGTGTGGGAGGCTTATTTGCAAAAAAAACCTAAAACACCCAAACCTGCAATTTTTAAAATGACAAATCAGTTTGGAGTCTGTGAACCATACTCAGCTATTTTTAAAAGGATAATTAATTCAGTTGGTCACTGCATAAATGAATTATTTTCCCTACTGGATTCAAAAAAGGGAAATCAGCTGAAAATAAACCAAATTACTTATTTTCCCCCCAAGATTTCTTTCAACAATGTTGGAGAAAAGACACCCAAAAGCTAACTTCAAACTTTGAGGTTGAAATCAAGCAGTTCTCATTTCACACTGTTGCGGTTGCCCCACCTCTGCACCAGCAGTGCAGGCAGCTGACCCAGCAGCTAGCACACGCTGCCGCTGCTGAAGTCAAAGAGCGAAGTCAACCTGCACGGCCGGGGACTCGCCACGCCATGCACACCCAGCTGCTTTGGAAGCAAGTGAAACTGCTCTGGGAGCCTCACTTCTGCTCCATCAGATTAGTGGAAAATGGTTAGGATCTCACTGTAGAAAACTCTCCAAGAACTGCAAGTGCTCAGCTTTGCCATAATTTTACTTACAGAGAGCATTTTCTAATCAAGGTGGCCCCCGTATTCTGTCATAACAGGCAGTGAGAAGCATATGCCAAACTGGTCCCGAAGGTAAGTGGCTAGAGGAAATCCTAGTAAGTCGTGTTTGATGAAACAGCCTGGTGTGAAAGACGACGACTTTGAGTATGAAGCCAAAGCTTTCTGCAAAGTGATACAACAGGATCCTGATACTGCAATTCAAAAACCAAAATCCTGGTAATGTAATTACATAGTAAAGTCTATGTTTTACTAGCAGTCCAGAAAGGGGAACAATCAGTACGGTAAAGGAACTTGTTTCCATGATTTGAAGACACAAAAGGAAAATTCAGAGCAGTAAGCATGGAATTGTGTTTGTTTTCTACACATAAAATTATATCCACACCTACATACGTAACAGCACAACGCTGCAAGCACATTTACTGTGACCAAAAAATGTTCTGCCACTAACCTAGATTGGGTGATCTCTTATTAGGAATACAAGTCTTTACATAACTAACAATAAAACCCATTTAGGTTTGATGTTTTCTTAATTTGAAGATAATGCACCAAAATAAATGAAGTAAATAAAAAGGGCAAAATGTCTCCCCAAGAAAGTATTTCAGCTCAGTAAGCAACTTTTTTTGTAGAAAGATTTTCAATAAATAATTAAAGATAAAACATCCTGCTTTCCAGACTGGCACAGATGTTGGAAACAGTCTCACATACATAACCTTTCCAAGTGGCAACATGAATAAAAGTAACAAGTACCCTAGCTGTGCTGAGTACAAAGTGAACATTTTAATACAATCAATAATCCCAAGGTAAAAAGGTGGCAGCTACACAGCAAGACTCGGTGGGATATAGATTTCAGAGCACAAGTCAACAAAGATGTAACAACTCAGCCCAGCTGCAACATATTCCTTGGAGGCCTACTCACAAGTTCATTCACCACCCAGGGATATTCTCAGGAGCAGATCAAAACCACTGAAGGATGATTCTTCACATGTGCCACAGGGCAGAGAGCAGAAAATACAGTCACTGGAGCTCAAGTCACATGGATTCCTAGACACAAGAGCCTTATAAACATGCGCAAGTGAACTGATACATCACAACACCGACTTCAGGATGTGAACCTGAGTAACTTGACCTCTGCAGCAGTGAGATCTACTATTCTCACCCAACAATCATCTTCCTTAATCAGTGACTAGACTAACGCTGCAAGTCCACACATTATCCTCCTCACACACCCATCATCAAGGAGTGGTACCTATAGACTCAACCATGACCTGGCACATACCTTGCGCGGGAAATTCGACCAGCGTCTGAAACCAAACTTTGTGAAGTGTTGGTCTGGCACATTTGATTTCACATAGTACGCTTCCTTTGAGTGTTAAAGCAACCACATCTCCTAAAATATTTGCCAAAATCTGTGAAAAGCTTCCAGAGCTTTATGCCAATTTCAGTTCTCGCTGCACAGGTACAAAGTTTTTGCATTTCAGACTCTGCAGGGCTGGCTGCCTACACCAGAATGCAGAGTAACCACCCCTGAAGACACGTCAAAACACTCCTTCTGACTGAACACATCTGAGCACAGTGGATACTCAGCAACACATCTCTATTTTTACGATAAAAAAAATTTTATTGCATTTTATTGTATGTTAAGTGTCTCTAGAGTCTAGACAGAGCTGGAATCTTGCCTGGTTTGTACAGCATTGGTCGAATTGTTAACTAAGTTTTGCAGAGCAAAATTGTTTCAGCTCTGCACACCTGTGT
>Ga0181612_179899_pt1 | contig 15480 bp, 7 predicted proteins | sample HoacroProtozoa21_FD_119630 | JGI IMG/M metagenome (GOLD analysis project Ga0181612, IMG submission 119630) | Hoatzin crop microbial communities from Cojedes, Venezuel. Combined Assembly of Gp0051906, Gp0051904, Gp0051908 | reverse complement strand
CCTGACACTCAATAGTCCAGTGGAGCCCAGACAGCACCATTATATTTTGAATATTGGCCCGATATCCTAGAAACACATCAGTTTGGAGGTTTGTGAACGCAGCTTTTATAGTTGGAATATGGATGCTTGCCACCACTCCTTTCCTTCTCCTGTCTCTCCTTCCCCTCACTCCTGTTTGACCTTTGCTACTGCCCTCATTGACCCTTTTGGTGAAGAGCCCTATGCACCCAGCGCATCAGCCCCGCAGTCTCCACCCAAAGTGTGAGGAGGTCTGGTTGCTCCTCAGTGGAGCAGCAGCTGGGCACGGGCAGCTCTGGACCCTCCATCAGCTCCCCGTGGATCCAGAGCTACGCGCTGACTTTTCTCTGCAGAGGGAGTGAAGAACCACTGCAGTGGGACCCACAGAAATCTCTTCTGGCACATTACTGGCACAGTACTAGCAAGCTGCAGTCTGCAGCGGTTCCCACATCCTGGATAAAACTCCCTCCCTCCTCTGATTACTGCTAACTCATACTTTCCAGAGCTGATTTATCCCAGGCCTCGTAAAAATGCTTCAGAGCAGCCAAAGCATGTTGCCTTCAGAGCACACCAGATTCCTTCCAGCACCAGGTATTTTAAAAATACGTATCCCTGGGGAGGATGCCTCTCCCAGTCCAACTCCTACGTACAAAGGCTTCACACTTACCTTAAATCACACAGGGTGTCAGCTGGGCTGAACTATCATTGCCGCTATTATTATTAGCACTGGCAGGGTCAAGGATTGCTTATTCTGGTCCCTGCCTCTCGCTCTGAATGGGCAAAAAAGAGAGGAAGGGTGGGAGGAGGGAGGAAGCAGCTGAGCTTCTCATAGGACCATGTCAGGAGAGTGGCAGTAGCTGGAGTAAAATGTTGGACTTCCCTAAATCTCTGCCCAGCATCCTGTGCATTTGGTCACTTTCCCTGTGTGTTTGGCCAGTGACTTGCTCTGCATATCCACAGATGTTCTGCTCCTACGCAGAGTAGGAAAGTAGACGCAGAGTCTGCTTTCCAGGAGCCACAGGTACTTAAGGGAGGTGCAAGTCACTGTAGGAGACTACAGTGCAGCTAGGCTACCGATAGCCAAACCTGTCTTTGACGAACAGATACCTTCATCTCCATGGGCCAGAGGCAGGCAGACGAAGTCACCTGTCCATGCTCAGCTAGGACTAGGATGCACTTCTCCTAAGACTGTGCCTCCAGCCCTGTGTGCTCCTTGAAAACATGGATGCCAAAAAAATTGGGTTCACCACTCACCCTGACCAACTGCTTTCACTCTGTGCATTACCAGACTGTTTTTAGCTGCTCTCTGTTTATTGTAACACACTGAAAAATGGACGATTGTTTTTCACTGGCATGACTCTACAAATGGAAAACATACAGAGGTAGCAGTATGCTAAAGCAGAGTCAAGCAGCAGTAAAACATCACCCTGTTGCACCCCAGGGAAAGGGTATACCACAAAGCAGCAAGCTGAGCCTCACCTAGCTTCTCCGAATCCCCCCAAAACCTTGCCCTGTTCTTTCAAAGACTCCACATTCTGCCTGGAGAAATGAACCAGAGAGAACAAGCAACCTTAAACGCTTCCACATGTAAACACGCTTCCATAACAACGAAAATGGAATATACCCAGCAATCAAAGCCCTTGACTCTCTCCTTGCTTGACTGATGGGAAAATAGACAGGCGATGAAAGAAGAGTAGAATACAGACCCTTGATTTTCCTGTTTCCTACAGTACTGACCACACATCCCTTCCACCCCCAGCAGAGCAGTATCACTTATGCCTGCTTGTTGGGGCTGGCACCCATCAAGCAAGGGGCTGTGCAAACACAGAGGAAAGGACCAGTCCCTGCTCTGGCCATTTTATGAACTAAGTACAGTTTAAACAGTGAAGTTACTTATTCCTATTACTATTATGGAGATGTGTGTGCCCTTTTGCTTCACTTTATATCACGTACACACACGTTAGTCTCACACAAATATAGCAATGCATACATTAATTTAAGTTGGAAGAGTCATCTACTTCAAAGGACATTAGATACAGTCCTCTGAGCATGATTAAAACCAGTGGGACTATTCAGCGGACTCTGGATAAAGCCCCACTTTACAGGGTTTCTATGTTGACAGATCAGTCAAGCTTCAGCAGTACTTTTCTCCCCAAAACAGCAGATCCTCATCATTTCTGACACCAGGCAGGACACTGTAGCAAACAATCAGATGTCTGCAGTGAACAACATCTCTCCCTAGCCAAAAACCCATCACACAGACTTAACATAATAAGTTATTGTCTTCTTAAAAATCAGCAGACACACTGATCACCCTCATTAAGGAAGCAGGACAATTTTCTTCTATAAAACTTCAGCCTTCACAAATGTTGTAACTGGTCCAGAGGGAGAAGTGGAGTAGCTTAGTAGCCAGAAGACAAATTCACAGTTTCTCCATATTCTGTTGCCCAACTGGGAGAAAAATGAACTTCTCTTTTTTTTTTTTTTTCCTGTTTTTCTTGTTTTGCTTTTAAGAGCTCTGCTCTCGCTGTGGGGCAGTGGATCATTGGAGGGATGGTTTTCCTCCCAGCAGCCAGACAGAACACATGGGTTCAACTTGCTTTCCAGGCTCATGGCAGAACATCCTCGGCCAAGGTGCTTGGTCTTTAAAATTCACTGCCCCAAAAAGTCTGCCAGGGCCCCGGCTTGGCAAGTCGAAACCTGTATTATAAGGCTTTTTGGCTTAACCTGCTTTTTAATTATGCTTTATTTTTATTTTGTTGCCACAAGGGCAGGCGAGTTCTTAATGGGGATGGATTCGATGGGGCTGTCTCTGAGACTGAGTCGGATATGTTTGTTTACATTGAATGGCAATAGGCATCCCTACATATGTGAGAAGTACAGCTCTAAAGAGACGCATTAACAAGTAACATCAAAGATGCCTGGCAGCCCAAGTCGCTTTCCCTACTTTGTTGCTTTACATGCATAAAATAGACCACAGAGATGCCAGCTGGGGCCACGTAGGGGATGCATAGGAGAAGAATGAGCAGAGACGCAAAGCCAGAGCTGTTCAAGATCGGGAAAAATAGGGAAAGATGACTTGAACACACCACCAGACACTTCCTCGAGCATTAAAGCCAGCAAAATGTTTCCTGCAGAATTGCACGTGACCCTAATTAGCACAGCAGTTCCTGGAGGGAGGGACACACGTCTATGGCAGTCAGGATCCAAACCACTTTGGCTGCCTGCATCGCACCGCAGCACGACCACGTGCCCATGTGCATTGCGGGGTGAGCAGCTCCCTCGCTCAGGAGGGGCTGAGAGCATGCGAGGCCTGTCAACAGAGAGTTTCCCCAGTCCCAAGGGGGTGGAGGGATCACCCTTTTTTTAGGAAATGGTGCTTGCTAGTGGGCATCCACCAAGACTTTGGGTTACTGAGCACTCCAGCAACAAGCTGGGTTTACAGACCTCAAGCACAGACTGGGTCTTTCTCCCAGCGTTTTTCCACAGGTTTCTGTGGAGACTCCAACCTAATAAACATAATAGTGAAGGGGCCAAACCCAAACTCCCACCGCCACGTAATTCCAGTAGGTAACAGATATACTCAGGTAGTTTTTGTGGTGACCAAGGAAAACGAATGCACCATTGAAATGGTGGAGACAAGGACCAAATTCTGATCCTTTGACAGCTAGAAAATATATGCATGGTGATTATTTAACATGGGATTAAGAGGGATTTGTTGTTCTGCCCTCATTCAACTGATGTTTCGCCCATTACTGAGACATCTTTGTATGACTAATTTTGTCATCTGGAGGAATGAATGCACGCCAAGATACTAAGCCTTATTCTGAATTAAATCTACAAAACCCCATATAGAGTAAAGATGTTCAGTGTGATGTTATTTTACATTAACGTGATACAGGAGCACCTGTACACCCTGAGATTTAGAGAGATCTTAAGCTATTAAAAAAAAACAACTACATGCAAGAAAGCCAACATGTCCATAGAGCTACAGCTGTTATTCTGCTTATTTATACAATCAAACCAGACAAAGCTGTTTCTAAAAATATGAAGACACCTGCTAAAACTGACCACTCTAACTTGTAATATAAACACATTGTATCCCTTTTGTGTGTAATAGAATTACACATCCATTCACTTCAGCTTAACCTTACAGTTCCTTCTTCAATCTCCTTATTTCTCATGATTGCATTCAATTAAAAAATACATATACATACAACTGTGTTAGCTTCTGTTACAGTGAGAGCATAAAAACTTTTTATTAATATTTCACCATCTTCCTAACAGCAAGGGTTTGTGGGGGACAATAACAGCAGTTTTGCAAAACCACCTTGAATCACCCCAATGGTACAACTGCAGATTAATTTTATCCAGTGATTACGGTGTGTTTCCTGCAGTTTCTTTACTGCCTGTCCTGTCGGCTGAATACATTGCCATTTACATTTGAATCCCTTTTGCTGGTGGTTTTGAAACAAAATCCTCAAACCAGAAAAGGATCGACAAATACTTTACTTACCTGAGCCACACAAAAACTGCTGCCATTGCAATACCAGCACTAACCAGCAATTCCATGGGCTTTTTCTTTACAGTGTTATTCTTGGTGCACAAATACTGTTAGCTTTGAGACTAAACTTTGCCCAATAGGGTTTCCATCTGACATAATAACCTTCTCTTCCCTTTTTCCATTTTTTGTTCTCTTCATTGACAACTAATCCCACCCAGTGTCTCAAGCACAGAAATACTCCTATTTTGGCACAAAGTCATGTGCCTGGTTATTCCAGATAGCATGTTCTGGATCTGAATGTCTAAAACTTCTGAGTTCTGATGTTTTGCTGTTGCAAAGGCAATCTACCATTGAAAATTCCCTATGGGGAACTTACGTCTTTCACTATGGTTTTGTTTACTTGTTTATTGAACAGAATTGATTTAATTAGTAGCTATTCAGATTTATAAGTTGCACTGGTCTAAATAATTCCCTAGCCAAATGGCAGACAGAAACCTTGAGGCTCTGGGCTTTGGTGAGATTAAATCAGTTGTATATTAACTATGTTTTAAAGCATTTCATCACAGTGCATTCAGCAGACTTCCCCAAAGACATCCAGCTCTCTTGGTCACCATGCTCCAGCCTGCTGCAGTTTTCTATGGAAGTGGTGGTCACGTGTATCTACAATAAAAGTTGTCCACTAAAAGTGCCTGTGTAAGCCTTTTCCACAAAGAGGACCTTAGTTTGAAAGTGGTAACTCCAAAAACTTGGCACAGAAGCCATTGCCAACGCAACAGGGATGCTTTTTTTTTTTCCACACTTGAAGTTTCAGTGTGACCACATCAAGCTTTCTTTTACAGCATCACTCTTTTAAATATAAATCAGAACTTCAAGGAGTGTGTTACCTATTTACTATCTCCTTACACCCCTCTGCTCCTTTCATATAACAACATACTTTAATTTGCTTTTTGTCTACTTGCTATAGAGCTATGTTCCTCAAACTGGGCAGGCAGCTCTTTGTAGTGCTACTTTTTTGCTTTTACAGAAATTGTAGCAGAAAAAGAAACTTGGGCAACGGCTTGTCACACTTTCACTGCCCCAGTTCAAAATAAGCTAGACCTTTTGAACAACTTCCAGGCATCAGTTTGTTTGCAGGAAATGTTTTCTTCCCCACAACATGCACTCCCCCAATTCTTCTATTCCTACTACTTTTTTAGTGGCAAGGTGAATTTTTGCAGTTTTTACTAGGACCTGGGATCTAGGAGGAGAATTACCTTTTGATGCCTCTATCCAACTTTATAAAACATGCTTCACAGACCCATTGCATTTACACCCACACGAACCAGGAGCAGCATCCCTGAAATAGCAGAAAGAGTGAGGGAGAATCAGGCACGTCACGTTAAAGACCCGCAGCGCTGATGCATACGCGTGTGTGTACGAATCCACCCAGTCAGAACTTCTGTGGTATTTGAAAGGACAGTAAACCCTGAAGAGCCTGAATGTTCACAGGGGAGCTTATCAGTTGTTGATGAGGCCCTGTCCAGCCTTACAGACAGGCAGTTTCCTTCTGTGCTGGGGCACTGGTTTGCTGTGGAGCCAGCAGAAAGGTGATAAGCTGCGGAGAAGATTTTTTAGGAGTCTTGCCTATCTTTCACACCAAGTGGCCAGAGCACATTTTCCACAGTTGCCACTTACAGATAGGCTGGCTGCTTTCGGATAAGGTCAAGAAAGAAATAGGAAAATAGGTTCCAGTTTGCTTCCCCTCACAGTCCCTTAGGACTCCGAGGTTAGGCCAGACTTTTTCCCCCTCCCCTCCCCCCTGCTTTAAATATATAAATCTCCCAGAGCTTATAACTGGGCCAGACAAGGTAGCTATGGAGTCACCTCAGAGCCAGAGCCAGATTTCAGACTGGCTATCAGCAATTCCCTGTCTGCAACTGCCAGGCAGGAAAAGGTTGCAAGTTCTGCCAGTTGATAGCAAAAGCCTTGGTTAATCAGAGCTGCAAAGCTTTTTCAGCCCTCTCAGAGGAAAGGGGTTCTTGCAAAGTTCACCTTTTGCCAAACTGTGAGCAACTCTTTTTGGGTCAGGCACTGAGGTAAGGACGACACAGAGCAGGATGGCGTCGCCACTTCGCCACGAAGAAGCACACAGTGTCCAGCTCTGGGATAGGGCACCCTCATCCCTCGCTCCCCAGGCTGCTGTTCTAGATACTGTGGGAAAAGCAAAAATGGGGTGGCTGAGGTTAGCATTCAGGGGAGATAACATTAGGAAGCTCCATGGGGAGCTGATGTCTGAGGTTGCTGTATCTTCATCTTTGAATCTTGCTCTGAATATTTGACCCCCTTGCAAGAACGCTAGAAGCGTACCAGAGCATATCCAGGTCACTGCTTTCCAGGCTTGCAAACTTGCACTTGCAGGTTAAAATCTTTTACTTACATGTATTTTTGTTTAACGCTCCCCTTGGGATAATGCTATTAGCACAGAACAATACACAATCTCTATAAATCTGAGGTCCTGTAGGACTGCGGTGGTATTGCTTCAAGTGGGCAGGGTTTTCTTTTGCAGAAGAGAAAGACTCTGCCAACTGCAATATAGCATTAGCCCCTCTTAGCATCTGAGCCATCCTCATTATTGCCTTCCTCCAAAGAGCCTCCCAAAAGAAGAAAGAGATCTGAGCAAAAGGCTACGTGATGCTTCAAAGGCTTAGATGAATCTTTGCTGCTCTAAGGCATAAATTTGAAATAATAGAGAGTTCTGCATTTGAGTGCTGCTGTGCCAGCCCTTGTGAGTATTGCCAGTATTTTGGGGTCAACATGTTAACAAGGAAATGGCTGAAGGGGAAAAAAGGATTTCAAAAGTTTCATTCCCAGTTCAAGCTATCTCTGGAGCCCAAGACCTGAGTTTTCAAGCCGCTAGTGTGCTGCTGTCGCTTTGTTTCACGAAGGCATTGATACCTTCCACTTCTTGTCAGCACAAATCAAACACCCTTTAGCTGATCGCCTCTTCCTGCAAGCTACTGTCACAATTTTGACCTGCTGATGCACAGAGGTTGTCCTCAAAATGTGTTTGTGTTGGACTTGTGCAGCGCCAGGCACAAGGTGGCCTCATTGTGTGTCAGAGAATAGTTCTCCTGCCTCTAGCCTCTGGAAAAGGAGCTTATTTCATTTTTCACGCAGTTTCCATACGGCTTTGGAGCCCCAGAAAGGGTTTCTCCTGCCCACACATGCGCAGCTGGACGCTGCCAGCATCCTCTGTGACTGGCACCCACTGCAGCCCTGGCAGCTTCACCCTGCGGCATGCTAGAGGCTTTGCAGCCCCACACCACTCTTTTGCAAAATGTTAATGCTTCTAGATAGCTCTGAGACGTCCCAAAAGGGGGGGGGAGAGGTGGGATGGGGGGACATGGAGGTGGCTCACTGGGGCCACTGTGCTTCTGGCAGTTACAAGGCACTGGGGCTGGAACAAGGAGAAGCCAGGAGATAAGAGAGGGCAAGAGGGGAATATTTTGCTGACAGAGAAGAAATATGCTTGGGACTAATGTCTAGTGCCAGTGATATTTTAATCTTGTTGGCAGGGAGCTGCTCTTCCAGGCAGGCAGAATTAATTTGGTGTTTTCGGTGTATTCCCTTGGGTGGATGGGCAGACGGAGGGGCCCGCTCCCTCTGCGGCGTGTCACCCCGGTGCTGGGTGTGGAAAATATTCCCTGACCCAGCAATCAACAATTCATTAAGGAAAAATAAACTTGAGGCCAAATTTTCCCTCGGGGTGACTGTTATGTCGGTGTTGCCAGTAACTGCAGTGAAGTGGCTCCTGATCGTGTGGTGCAAAGAAGGGAAGAGCCAAGCCTGAAGGCTCCCAGGTCCTCAATCCTATTTAGCAGTGGCAATTAATGAGGCACCGCTATGGCCGAATTGCTCACTGCAAGGCCACCTCCATGACCCCTATGTCAGTCTGCAGCAACAGGAGCACTGACCTGGCCAAAACGTTTGTGGTGCTACCAAGAGACCTCAGCACAGGGGTGCAAATCCATCATTCAGAAAGGCCCAGCAACTGTAGATGGTATTGCTGGGTTTTGGTCTGCAACAGAATGGCACCGTGTGCAGGATAGAAGAGATTTTTTGCCCCTTTGTTCCTCCAGATACCAAATGAAGCCACACACATGCGCAAGAACATCTCTTGTAGAGCCACCCATGGCACAAGGACAGACATCACACTGTCACAGCCACAGCAGTGTTTTTCTGCATTCCCATTTGCAAAATACCTGTTTCTTGCAATACCTTGGTGTTGTCCTTGGGCAGCATTTCCCAGTGACACAAAGATACGAGATCAGGACCAGCTTCTCCTACAACAGATGTGCAAAACCCTTCCCAAGCACAAAACAATGTTATCTTACAAGCTAGTTTTCTGCCACGGAGATTTTACTAATTCCTATCTTATACCTGATACTAAAATAGCTCAAAATATACCCTGTAAGAAAGAGGAAGATTTTGACTGAATTCATACCACTTTCTACAGTTCATAATTTGATGACTTCCTATCAATTAATAAAAGTAGTTGTATAAATTATTTGGGCAGGCTGCTTGCAATAACTGCCCGAGTTAGACCTGGGACTATTAAAGCATCTCAGTTCACCTAGGGTGATAAGAGCCACTCAGACCACCCCTTCTGCATGGGTGGATCAGTGGATCAGTCTCAGTGCCAGCTGCTGGCACCCAGTTCAGCCTTTATGTCTAACTGCAACGCTCACCCAGAGTATTCACCTAGCATAGCTAGATGAATTCACATTACGGATGGACAAGGAAGGAAAAATATCATTTTGCTCTAGTATAATTTCTGGAACGTCAATGGGTGATCCAAGGGAAGAAAATGTTCAATTTACTCTTTGCAAGGTAAACAAACTAGGACTGGAGACATGCTACTTTCATTTGTCAGTGTATCACATGCTACTACTTAGAGCTTTCACTGTAAAGAGCCTCCAGTGTGGTCCAAAATAATAACAGGGTATTTGTCAGGCTGGAAGAAAATCCACACATTTTCATTGTGCCGAGGGACACCAAGAACTGGAGAACAGACAGTGGAAAAAACACATTACTGCAGCATTGGAGCAGAGGTCTGCCAAACGCAGAGAGTGAAAAACAAAAAGGCTGTAACCTATAGTGGAGAATATCAGAGACTACAGTAGAAGAGTTAAAAGAAATCATCCCTTTCTACCACGTGCTTATTGTTTGTCTTTGTTTAGACTTACAAGCCTGAAGGCTCATTTTTCCCCTCTTGATCATTAGTTTTGAGGATGTTTTGTCACTGGTTTGTACAAGATGCTGCTTTATTTCAAAGAGCACACAGAGACTTCAGTGCAGAATTGGGACGCTGGTCACTCCAGGAGAGGAAACACCAAACAAGTATTCAGACAGAGGGAGAAGAAAACACATACCAAATGAGACCCATTCAGCAACAGAGACTTGCACAGGCTCCCTCTTAAAAAGTGACAATCAATGTAACAAAGAGAAATTAAATTCCTGCCATCCCTCTGACAGATGTTGTGCGTGCTGGGCCTGAATATTTCCTCCTCTTCCTCTCTTTCTTAGGAGGGGGTATTATTCGAGCCAAACGTGAAGCTAAGCCTGTCAATAAAGATTTACTGGCTTGCTGACAAAATCTACCAGTTGCCAGCAGCACGATCACGGAAAGAATCAGCAAAGGCAAGAGAGTAAGGGTCGCTCAAGAAAGCATCACTCAGACTGATGGGGGCTAACCATTGCATGCATTCACCTAAACTACCAGCCAACTGAGGTGGGAAGTGACTTCTCAAGAAGACGGACACTCCGCCTGATCTTGATTAACTCCCTTTGTATTGTGGTTTACAGAAATACGTCAGCGTTCTCCATCAATCTGCCAGCAAGTCTTTTCTCTAACATATTTCAGCTTGCCACTTGGCCTTTCACTGCGGATAGGTGATGCCACAGCTGATACAGCTCCCGCGTGACATCAGGGAGCAGCACTACCTCTGCTCGCTGGTGCTGACATTCACCCATCGCAATAAAAAAGAAGCAAGTCAGCTACTTCAAAAAAACCTGTGTCCTGCAGCAGCTGTAGTTTTGGATTTGGAAGCGAGTACTTCTCGGCTGTCTTTTCAAATCCTCCCTGGGACTGAGTGTAGTTACAAAAAGTAAGTGTCGGGGACAACACCGTTGAAGATAATTGGTGCTGCTTTGAACACATATCTATTGGTATCATTTGCCAAATATGATTAATATTTTAACTCTTAATTTTTCTTGAAATCGATAGGGTTGTTATGACATCCTGGTACAGCAATTTACACTGCACTCAGGAAGAACTGAAGCTGCAAATGCAGGTTGGTAAACACCTGCTGGGGCAGCCTGATGGGAAAGGAGCTAGAACTTACAGCTGGCCATGACTACTCAGAAAGCACCAACACTTGCTCCTGTCGACTCTTTGGCATGTTGCTGTTCCTTCTGTACCCCGATTGTTCTCCACTGGAATACTGCATTAGGTATCAGGTGCAATATTTTAGGTAAAAGTAAAGATTTCCCCGCTGTGCAGTCAAAACGCATTTACAGTTACAAAACAGCTTGAGGGAAGGAGAAAAGGGACCCGGGAAAGCTGGGCTGAAAGTCATTCCCTTAAAAACCTCTGCTGCCTTGAGACCCTTCCATGCATCCTCTTCCTAGGGCATCTTCCTCTTTCCGAACCACCACCTTCCTCTGCTACCTCAACAGCAATCTGTAGAGGGGCTAAAGGTCTGCTGCCAGAAGAGATGTGGACTGGGGAGTCTAAAAGAGGGCACAAAGGGAGCAAGCAGAGACAAGAAAATATGGCTTTGAAGGAAAGGTCCAAAGACTCAAAATACGTGCTGTGTTAAAGAGACATGGGAAAGGGATATTTAATTTGCCCATTGCCTATCAGAAATTATGAAATATATAAAAAACAAAAAAGCAGAATGGTAACTAAGTCCATACATCACTCGAATTCCTAATAACCTTGTGACTACAACATATATTGTTTTCTGGTTAAGTTGTCAGATAAATAGCTCCTTGTGGATGTTCTGTATTGCTTCTTTGGGACAGACCTCCTCTTATTGTGTCTCTAAGGAATCTAAATTCAGTATGGCCCTGCTCCAAAATGAAAGTCTACAGGCAACAATACCGAAGTCCAGGTAAGAAAAACTAGCCAGTTTTAGATAGCTGGAATACTTGACAGGGAATATTCGACAGGGAATATTCTACTTGCTTAGTGAATGACCAAATGACAGATTAAGTCTACATAATATTCAAGATCCAAAAGGAAAGCAGCCTCAAAATCCACTTTTTTTTTTCCATTACCCTGGAATTTAGGTGTTTGGCATTTGAGCTTCATACATACATATATGCCAGATCATTAAAAGACATAAAGACCAAGAGAGCCTCAATTAATATGCAGAGTGCTAGTAAGCTAAAACTTTTGCTATGTTTATTTTTTTAAGTTCATCAAAGGAAAAAAAAAAAAATCTTTCTCATGCCTAAATGAAGATACATAGTGAAAATTAATCATTTATCATCTTCATCACTGCAGAGTCTGTGCGTCTCCCAGCGGTACCTTAAAAGGTCCAACTACCTTTTCTCCTCCCTTTCCTAAGGGGAGGATGTGCATGAAAATTGAGTCTGCATGAAAGACACCTACTGCAGTGCTCCACGTGCTAACGTTACTGTGAGGGAAGAGCGCACAGAGAAAGCTGAGCACACAAATGACAGATGAAAAACAAATGGAAAGGTTTCTAAGCTGGACATTTTGTAATGCACCTTCCTAGTGGGTAAATTAACAGGTTAGCTGCTCTAAATTTCTTAGCGCAATTTTGTTCCTTCATACATTCGTAGGTGGAATATTTTTTAAAATGCAAGTGCTCCTGAACGGTTTGCTTTCTTGCAGGTGACAGAGCCAAAAGGTGCCTAAGTGATCATCTTCAGTCATCTTACAACCTTGTTGGTCTGCACTATCAGACAGAAAGAGGATTTCTCATTTAGGAGGAGGAAGTAACCAACTTGAATCGATTGCGAACCAGCTTGTGAATGCTGCCTTCTTTTCCTTTTTTATTTTTTTTTCTCTTTTTAAGATAGGATGGGTTAATTTCCCAGTTCTACACAATTTATCTGTGCTGAGCTGGAAGAGTGTTGAGTGGGAAAGGGTTTCATTGTCCACTAGGGCCTTATGGCTCTTCAACACCCACCACTTCTGCCTCATGTCAAAGAAAAGCAAATAGGTTTATTAAATAGCTGTCAGGCCGAATGAGGCTGTACAGGGAACAAACAGAAGGGAAATTGGATTAGAGGCAGAGTACATGCCACACTAAACAACGGTACAGATTTACAGCTTTCTCGGTGCAACTGGACAAAGGACTTTGAAGACAAGTTTTGAGGAGGGGGAGCCAAAGTCTTGGGAAGAAGGGGCAGGTGTCCCGCGCAGCCGTGGCAGGGCAGCAGTCATCCTGCTGCATAGCTGGGGGTGCAGAGGTGAAGGTACCCCTCTTCCTCCAAGCTCCTGGCTTTATTTCTCCAGCACATCCTTTCAGTGTGTGAACGAAAGCATACCAAGTCTGTCTCCTGCCCACCTCCCTCAGGGAAGATGCCTTCACCCCGACCTTCCTAGGCGTCCGTCCTAAATCACACCATCTAGCCCAGCACAGGCAACAAGAGGGAAAAGGAGTCACAGCAGAGCTACAGGGGATTAAACTTTCCCCGATAAAAGCTTTGGCTCACAGGCAGGCTCAGAGAGGTTGGGCTCCTTTGCAAGTGGCTGATAGTTATTCCCAGAGAGACCCCGGCCAAATTCTCACCACCAAGGAGAAAGTGCCAAAATATTTTCAAGTTGTTTTTAGCTGGATGAAAAGGGAAGAAAACCACAGACGTACTCACCAAAGGGACTGCAGGGGCTGGTAAGGTCAGAAGGAACATAATGCGCCAAGCGATGTGAGGAGCTATGTGTTTTGGGCTGGAAAGCTGCAGACCTCAGCTAGTTACATGTGCAATAACTGGAACTGACTACTACCTGTGTTACTACAGCAGCCTGAACTTTTCTTATACTGAGTGAGGAAACTATACCACATCATTCAGAGCACAGTAACTGACTCTACCACGAGAAGAAGCAGGTCTTGAACTGTTTACGCTCACACCAACCTCCAAAACCTCTGTTTTTGTCTCCTACAGCCAAGATGGAAAGCAAAGCTAGATTCCAGATGCTGCGCCACGCTCCAGTCCAAGACCAAGCACTTCTTTGAACCTTTCCCTCAAGCCACATCAGTAAGGTTGGGTTTTCTTCACACCTCCACCCCAACACAGTACCATCATCTCCAGAGCACAGGCTTTCAGGAGGGCAGAACCCCTTTGATGTCCTTATCAATGTTACAACTTAGCTCCCATCTTTGTAACACTGCAGATAAAAGCACTGTTTGGCTGTGCATTGACCTGCATATGTGCATCACTGGAGTGCTTCTAACCATAATTTTCTAAAGTTTGAATAGACTGGCACTGGAATTTATCCTGATTTGCTAGCATCTGCTGATAGAATTTGTCCAGTCCTCAGGATAGGTAAGAAAACATGGAAGAGTAGATGCTTAGGGTGAATTTAACTATAACAAGTTGTCAGATTTTAATTTTAGTGATTTTAGCAAATTCAAATAAGTGATGTTTGAATTCATTGCTTCTTAGCCAAAAGAACATTCATACCTCTTTCCATCAGAAACGTGCAATAAAAGCATGAGCAGATGCAACCCTGTACTTTCCTACAAATTTCCAAGTTACCGTTCTCCTAGTGACAACGTATCTTTCCATGTCTTCACTCATTTAGATTAAATTTGCTTATCATTCTCTGCATTATTTAAGCACTTGGGGGCCACTAGATTTTCTTCAGTGCTTGACTGTATCACATGCTGTGATACTTCTCCCACATAGTGATTTCAAGGATCATTTGTCTTCAGATCCATCTGCATCTGGAGTTTTGCTTGATTATTTAAATTGCAGGAATTTTACTCTGAAGAGCATTTGTCAAGATTGACACCTGGCATTAAATACATTATCTGTAATGGTACAAAGACACCTTGACATGATAGAATCATAGAATCATTAAGGTTGGAAAAGACCTCTAAGCTGATCAAGTCCAACCATCTGATGCTGCAGAATGAAGGGACGGTCTTCACTCCACGCATGGTCCTTGTACCATGTTCTCCAGCCCAAGCTCATCTAAAAAGGTCTCAAAGGTTTAATGTAGCATAACAAGACATTAGCTGATCCATTTTCAGTCACCTACTGAAAAGATATAAACCTTGGCTCTTCTGTACTCCAGCAAAAATCATCAAGTCTAACAAATGAACCAGTGAAATTCTTTGAATAATTACTGTATTAGCACCTGTAAGATGATGGTTGAAAGCATGAGGAAGCATTCAGATATTCTGGTAAATAGAACACAACAGAGAAAATTGAGGAGTTTGTGGGGTTTTTTTTGAAGAGGGAAAGTGCAATTGGGATAGCCTGTGTTGCACTGGTACTAAAAATCTCTGATATTTCAAGGTCTTAGCCTGAAAACTTCCATACTTCTTTTACTGTTAGGATCTGGATCAAGACCTGTATTCCAGCTGACGAAAACATGAACTAGTTTAGGTCCTTAGGCAAGCACAACGTGTTGTCCAACTAATAAGGTCATTATAAAGATAACCAGGTCGCTTGAGGGATCCTACCAGTAAGAGCAACAGTTTGGGTACAGGTGGGACTACCCAAACAAGTCGGCAATGTTTTTCACTTTGCCTGGAAGGAGCAGGGAAAGGCCCCGGTCATCTGATCCAGCAGTGGCACTTGGCAGCCTCCCCACACAGCTGGGCCAGAGATGCTGTATGCCCAGCCCCCGGGGTGCTGCTGGCACAGGTCGGGGACAGTGAGCTGTTATCCACTGCACGTTATCTGCCCTCCAAGTGACAGGCGCCTGTCATCAGCGG
>Ga0181612_168191_pt1 | contig 15481 bp, 4 predicted proteins | sample HoacroProtozoa21_FD_119630 | JGI IMG/M metagenome (GOLD analysis project Ga0181612, IMG submission 119630) | Hoatzin crop microbial communities from Cojedes, Venezuel. Combined Assembly of Gp0051906, Gp0051904, Gp0051908 | reverse complement strand
TGTTACTCAAGGCAGATCTATACAGCTGGCACAATTATGTCACTGGTGGGTATCAAGAGGTGTTATCTCAATGTCAGCAGAGGCCCTTAGTGCAGTTACAGCATCAAATCGCTCTTTTTAACTGATCTAATACAGGTAATTTTATTTAAAGGGAATAGTTTATGGAAGGGTAGAAAGTGTGTTTTCCTTGACCAATGAGTTCAAAAGTTTGGTATTATTAGAAATAATTTTTTCATCCATTGTGGAGCAAGTTACAGATTAAGCTGCCTCTGAACATTAAACTAGATAGAGTGAGCTTCTGCTTTTTTCCCCCCCCCCCAGCTTTTTATGCATTCCTGTGGCTTTCTTCTGAATCTTTTACGGTTTGTCATCTTCATTCTCAAAGTGCTGCCACTAGAATTTGATCTATTACTTCAGGAATAATCTCACTGATGCTGTATATACTAGTAATTTTATCTCTTTTCTTCAAGCCTTCTGTTCAGAATGGAGGAAATGAATTTGATCTCTGTGCTGCAATGCTGGAGAAGAGGGAAAGGAAGCAGAGATGAGATTTTCAGGCTACATATAAGGAGTGAGAAACTAGGATTTGCAGCAAAAATGAATTTTCGTTTGCCTTCTGCAGACAAATATCGCTAGCTACAAGCATATCTGCTCAGTCTTGGTAGGGCAGTTGGAAGTAGATAGCCTGGTCGTTTGGGTGATGCTGTGGGAGGTAAACAATTTTAGCTGAACAGCTGACTACTGAAAAAGCTGGGACATGTTAGAGCAGATAATAGTGTCTCAATATTGAAGCTGCTTTTGGCATAGGTAGAGGCTTGGTCTTGATGTAAGAACAGAAGCTGCCATTCAAAATAATTCATAATGGTTTCCAATACATTACCAAGGTTTCTTAGAATGTGTGAGTGCTCTGTACTCTAATTACACCGAGCGATTAAGCAGGAAGAGCAGAGACACATGGGACAAGAAGAGTGAATGATAACCTACATTGAAAAAACTAGTATTTGAGGCTGGTATTAGAGCATTCTATAAACGGAGGACGTTTTGTGTGGGAGGCATGAGGTGACATATAGCTTGAATATATAGCCATCCTTTAACACAGTTAATACAGTCTGTAGTGAACCTTTTACATGAAATAATAACTCTTTAAGTGACTTATGGTTCAGAAATACTGATCAGGGGATTGAGAACTAAATTAAAATGCTATAAAGGCGGAGGATAATGTGGTAAGGAGGACAACACAGAAACGATTTCTCCTTTTGCTTTTGGAAAGTATTTGCTATAGGCAATACATTTGTGCCAGGTGTTTGGGTTTTGTTCTTTTTTAAGTTCTGAGGGACTGTGCTCCTACGAGGGAGCGCAATTTCGTCCTACAGTTTCCCTCTCTGAAAATTACTTACTTTGTGCTGATCTCACACAGGAGATGCCAACAAAGAGTCATCTGGTCACCAGCTCTGTCCTAAGGCTTTCAGCTAGCTCTTGCAAAAGCTATAGTGATCCTCACTGTGCTGAAGAACAATTATTTATCTTTGGTAAAGCCTCCCAAAATAGTGGGAAAGGCAGGGTTTAAAATGAAATAGCCTTCATTTTCTGACACTGAAATCAAGTTTCAAAATTAGCATTATTTCAAATGATTGGAAATTCAGCTTCGTGTTTGAGAAACACGTGTAAGATGCAGTGAGCTGATTTATCAGATTAAGATTTCACAATTGTTATGTTTTGGTAGTAAATTCTGAGGGTGCTGAGTAAACTCATCAGAAAGACTGTATCTTCAAATGTGTGACAGGGGCATAACAATGTGCTTTTGTAAGTATTAAGCCTTAGGAGATGTTGTTCTAAACCTGAAAATTGTACCTGTATGATCAATCAAGTACATGGCAAACATGGCTAGTTTTGTCATCAAAATGAAAACATGTGGGCATGGTTTGACACAAGTATTACAGGATCAATTAGCAATAAAAATATTATATAAGAAGCAATCATCTGGTTAGATGGTGAAATGTTTCTGTCAGGAAGCAGATTTTAAGGAAGCATGTAACATGAGGCTGCACTAGTACATGGTCTTGTTTGTACTTTTGCCACAAATGGGTTAAACCCAGAAGTAGCAGATGGAGAAAAAAAGACTGGTCTAGGTTGAAGCCAGTCATGTATCTATAGAATGAGGTGATACTCCCTAAAATGTACATCCTTAAACTGTACGTCCATCCGTATGGTGCTGAAAATTATTTCATAGCCTCTGATACACTGTTGCTCTCTCATGAGTTTTAAGCCATTGGTTGGGCAACAGGGGTTGAATAAGGTGTGCAGATTTGTTTTTGAACACAGAAGAGGATACTGGATATTCAAACAGCATCTGTTTGTTACCTAAATATGAGCCAAAGCCATGACTCATGGAGCCCCATGTTCCCGCTTAACGGTGAAAAGATTTAGGCAGAGGAAGAAGAGCGGTTCAGAGCACCATAGCTGCTGAGATTTGGCAGCACGAATGCCTCCCGCTTTCCTCCCCTCCTCTCCCTCAGTATAGTCAATGATGAAATAATGCTGGGAAAGAAGGCTGGTCCAAGCACTGTTCATCAACAAAATCCTGTGTAAGCCTTTAAGAAAGGTATTAAATGGGATTTAAGCAGCATCTTGGCCTACACCGGCCCTTTGCTCAGGGAAGAATTTCATCCTGACTTTAAAAAATGTTTAAAAAATATTTTTTCAATAATCACGTTATAGAATCTTAAGACTAAGAAACAGAAAATACCTATTAAGTCATTGCGTTAAATTGTTGCTATGCTGGACTGTGCTAACAGCATGTGCTTCCTACTTAGTGTTGTGCCCAGCTAATGTAAGAAATTTCTCAGTCCAGGGAATTCCCACAATAAATTTTGACCCTGCTGCGTTTGATTTGGGCATAGCGTTGCACGGGAAGAAAAACAGTATCTCCTTCCCCACACAACGGGCTCCATATGGCCTTGCTACTTTCTGACTATAGGCAATGGTGACGAAGAAAAGCAAGGGCTGTGCATCAGGTATTTCTATTTCACCTCATGTTTGTGCCTACGAATGCATGGAGAGGAATAAGAGTTGATTGGGCTCTTTTCTTGCCCATCTAGTTGCACAAGTGAGTTGGCAGAAGAGTCACTGTGGACAGCTGGTAATAAATTGAGCATATCTCCTGCTGGGGGCTATTCCCTGAGCCCAAGGCAGATGTTTATTGCTTCTTTATTCGACATTATTTTGATCTTTTTACTTTTACTTATCTATTTACTTCCATACCCTCATGTCATGCAATATATAGATTATAATTATAAATTAGAATGTTTATAATTAGACTTTCTTTGGAGATTTTATGTAGAAGCTTTTTAGTTGCATGTCGGTTTCCGAGTAATTTATTGACCTGGAACACTACGTTTTGAAAATTAAGATTAAAAAAACACCCTTACTTTCTGTGGCAAACTAATACTTTGTTATGAAATGTCAACTATTCAGAAAATAAATTGCCAAGCTCTGAACACATAATTTCAAATTTGATTTATATCAAATTAAACTTCTGCCTATGAGCCCTTCCATTTGTTTTCCTTTCAGATTACTGAGTCATGAAAACCTCTGAGGTTTCGGGTTTCCATCCCAGCTTGGCACAGGGCATTTCTTTTGAAATCTTGAATTTCCACAAGATGGCAAAACGATTTGCTATTCAGCTGCATGTATAATGACACTGCACTGAAAATTGGAGCTTTTTTCTTGAACAAACAAGCATCTCTCAGGCCAGATGTTCTTCCACTCCCTGTCCCTGGGCTTGGCTCTTGGCTCTTCCCTCCCTTGCCTATGGCAGCATCCCAGTAGGTGTGTGGGGGTCTTTCTGTGTGTGGGGAAAGCTGGCAACTTGAATGGAGAGAAGGAATCACACAGGTGGCTGCTTACACGAGACTGGTGTGGTATCACTGCTGTGATGGAGTCGGGGAGGATGGTGTTTGCCTGAGTGGTGAGGTAGGCGGTGAGTGCTGGGGAACAGAGGTACAGGTGCTTCTCTAGTGTGGTGGTCCCGTATATATTCCCTTCTCACCATGGCGAGTTTTGATTATCGTGCAGCAAAGAAGATTTTCTCCAGCATTACTATTTTCTCTGCATTTCTGCATGCACAGCATCCGTTCCATTCCATAGCCTGGTATATACTTGGAAAACTGCAAATAGTGTGATGAAATTACTTAGCTAGCTATGACAATATGTGAAATGCCTGTCAAAAGCTATATACATGAGAAGAACAGACCTGAATTCTGTATATGCTCACCATTAGCATTGATTTTAAGGGAAGCATGGGATTTCTGAGAAAAGCAGAATCAGGCAGAGGATATACAGCTTTAAACAGTTGCAGGTTTTGCACTAGAAATATATAAAATATTATCAATACACAAGACTGCATATTCTCTGGTCTGTATGAAGTCAATTGAAAATGTGATCTGTGTAAGATAAAACAAACTGAAACAATCCTCTGACCCAACAGTGTACAGGTTTCTGCAAATACAAGTTCAGTATTCAACCACTTCGATCAATCCCTAGAATATCTATTTTCAAAGGAATTGTACTAGTTTGTTTATTGATTTGTCACTTATGGATGAGTATTTCTGCTACAGAAATGTTTAAAATGACACATGTTTAAAATTAGACTTGTCAGAGTGATTTGCCTAGAGATTATTCTTGTGAAGTATTGATTCACAGCACTGCTGTGAGCTGGATTACTGTCCAAATTGGAAAAGCCAGCCGTAGAGAGGTCTTTATCCTTTAATAACAATTAGCTCCTTTCTTAGAGCGACATAGCAGACTGAAGCAAAGGAAAGCTGCAAAATATCGGGCAACAAGGGAATCTAAGGCCTGCTTTTCAGGGATGTGGGCTGCAGGGGAAGGGAAAAAGAGAAAAGCACCAAGAAAGATGATTTTCTGGAACTGGAAACTACACACGCTGGTGCTGTTTGTATTACTAATAATCAGGTGCTCTGAGGAACTGAATCGCACTCGCCTCTCTCTGCTTGGGCTTTCACCTGCCAGCTGCCTGACTGATCGGAGAAACCTAACGGCAGGCGTGTTGCCTGCTGTCCATTTAGCCTTGAAACATTTATACAAGCATTCGTGGATGTTGAAGAACTATGAACTCCAGGTTTCATTCCACGACACACAGGTAAATGGACGTAGGTGTAGACTTGTGTAACGTTTGAGCCTCCTCAAGGAGCACGCTTTTGAAAGCTTGTGACTGAATCCCTTCCCGGTGACTCCCGTTCTGCTGAAATACAGCAAATGTGGTTGTCTGGAAAAGTTTGGGCTGTTAGGTGAGTGCCTGACAGTGATGGGGATCTTGCGGTCCAGTCGTGCCCTACTGGTGCTAGCAGCAGGAGTAAAGAGTGTGTGAATTAGGAGGGATGGCAAACATCTATGGCTCTCCAGGTGTTTCTGAGGTACCCAGAAAGTGTTCCCCAAATCTATGACTTGCTGAGTTGCTCTGTTCTTCTGCACCGTCTTCTGTGTCTTGCTCTTCCTGCTTTCTGCGGTGACAGCTCTATAGACCGCCACCTTCTGTTTCTGTTTCTGTGTGAGCAGGAGAGAGGTCTTTGCTGTGCCATTGGAGCAGGGTGTTTGCCTGTGTAAAGCCTTGCTTGCTGGTTTGGGGAAAAATTAAGGGCTAATACGAGAGGTGAGGGTTCTGAGGAATAGATATAAAGAGTATTGAAGTGATACCTGTCATTGTAATACTTTCAAATCTGAGAAAAGTTGAGCTTTTCACCTTTTCTTCTAGGACTGACCTGTGTCCGTGTCTTCTGCACAGAAATTAAATCAAGACAATTAATTTCTAAGGCCTGTCTTTTAGGCTGGCCAAGACAACTGTGACAAAATTAAGAGGAGTGACTCACATGTCAGGGTGATCTGGGACTGTAAACATGTTCTTAAGGAGGTGTTCGCTGATTTGAACTTCTTTCTCCTGCATCAGAGGCATGTTGTGGAGCAGGTGCCCTCAGCCACATACACACTCTGTGCATACATGCTCTGTACACGGTAGTAAACTGCTGAATATTTTGAAGTTGCCAAGTAGTGCATTTGAACATATTTGCTTCTCTATGAACTTTTAAACTGGACTATACTCTTATGATTAAGTTATTAAAATTTGACATTATTTCACCAATAACAGTTGCACTGCAGTATATAGTGGGAAGAAGGTATTATATGTCTTCTTTTGAAGCTCTAGAAAACTATCCAAGGGAGAAACTCTAATGTAGTTTTAATTGTGCATTTGGTTCATAAGGACTTGCGTGTAATTTTTGAAGTGCTTAACATATAACCAACGTGATCCCATATGCTATAAAGTTACTTGAGGATAGCCAGCATGTGTAACAATGTAAAACAAATGTATCAACCTCGCATGCTCATTAAGAAAATGTCTGTCTTGTAAATTACTTTTAATACAATTCACTGTTATTTATTTGTTTATAAGTTCCTACCGGAAATGTAATTATAGTCCCGAAAAATAGGTATGTCTTAGTTTCTCGTGTAAAAAGATGGACATGTGCAGTCACATTTCAACTTGAATAACTGGAAAGTGTGGATGTGAGTTTAAGTGGGCAGCAATTAAAACCTACTGGTATTTCCTCAGATTCAGTGCTTTTAATCCTGTTTCATTGGGGCTGGGAGGGGGGGATGTAGGTGGATGTTTATTTTTTAATTGTGTTTGCATGGTTTCCAATTCTAGAAGCAACTCCAAAATATTTTTCCCCACATAAAGGTTCAAGAGATTTGAACTGCAGAACTTCAGCTCTGTTGCACTGACCTCTACAATTTGAATTTTAATATCAAAGTAATCTGAGATTATCATTTTGTATCAATCCCTGGAAAAAGACATGTCATGATGACTTGTAAAAGATTAACAAAATGTGGGGCTTTAAGATTTCCGATTTTAGTTTCTGGTTCTGAGAGTAGAGAGCACAGTCTCGAGTTTTAAGGACTGATTACAGACCAGCTACAGAGGTCATTGGATGTAATAATTTCTCAGGGGTAGTATGGATGTGAGACAGCTGACTCTTTGTGATCCCAGATCTGCCATACAGGACCTTATACAACCTTTCAATTAACTTTCTTTTAAGTAGAAAATACGGATGCTTGGCTCTTCGGATGTGAGCTCTTTCAGGAATGGGACAGAAAATTGACTTTTTGGCATAGTTAACTAGGAAGAGAGAAAAGTTACATCGAAAAATATTTGTGTTGCTTTTGCTGAAATAAGAAATGGAAAGAAATCATGTCAGCCAACATACGATGTTGTGCAGGGCTTGAACAGCATTGTAGCTTCATTCACGAGCACAGGGGAGCAGGGTTGCACTCTGTCCCATGCCTCAGATGCATTGAATCCATGTCCTCTGCCTCCCATGAGAGGGCACTGGTAGAGTGTTTTGGGGAGGGTTCTCAGTCTTTTGCTTTGCTACTATTTTATGTCAACTAATTAAGCTGTCACTACTCCAGAATGTGAATGGTAACTATGAGGCAGAGAGAGCACTCTTGCAAGAACTATCTGAATTCTTTGTATTAAATGAAGCTGTTTCAGCAGAAGCCTTTGAGGAAACCTTCTTCAGCAGACTACTGTGTAACCTGATGACTTTGGCACTGAGCTGGGAACTGAATGCATTCTTTGACTGGTTTCTTTCAGGTCTCCTATAATTTAATGTGCATTTCCTAATTATCATGTTGTCAGTTCCTTGGAACTGGGAATCCCTTGAACACTCATGATGTAGCAGTTCCACATAAAAAAATGCTTAAATATTCACTGAGAATGAAAAGCAAGCGAGTGAAAATGATCTTCTAGTTTGGTAGATGACTGCTTATCATTCAAATGGTACACCTATGTCTGCAATGTTTATTTATTTACACCAGAAGGTCAGTGTTACCAGGACTGGTATATCCCTCTTTTCCAGCCACCCCAAGCAGGGGCATCTTGGAGAGGGATGTGATGTGTTTCCCTCCTCTAACTGAAGCAGGGCTGAACTTGGGTTGTGTGGAGAGCCCTAATCCTTGAACTTTGGGATAAAGGGTGTGGGAGGGTAGAAAAACTGCTTCTGCAGATTTGTGAATCCAACAATGGAGCAGCTTTTTAGCGTAGTAGGGAAAATTTTGCCCTTGAGATTTTTTACCCGTGGGGATGGGCAGCCAGGTATAATTGAGCTGTCTGCAAATCACTTTATTTCTGTCTTTCACCGTATGGCTGACATCTGGAGGATCTCCTTCTACGCCACCCTCAGGGTGACCAGGCTGGTGGATTCTTACAGGCTTAGGCAAATCTAAAAATAGTTTTGCTGGTGGATAAAGAACAGTATTTTGGTCCTTCAGAGCTATTTTTCTGTTCTTACCTAGTTTTCTGTGACTTAGTAGCCAATACAAGGACTGTGAAGCCAGTGCTTTGATTAGCAATGGAAATATTCACGTGCTGTAAGCGGGACATGGCTTGAGCGTATAAATAGACTTAACTCTACCACTGGGATTTTCTGAGGAGTGCTGATTTGCACTCAGAGTGCTTGTTGACACTTGGCTGAGTCTATCCTAATGTGTATCATCTCTGACAGGGATGATACAACGTGTCCCAGTCTGATTTAAAGGCTGGTTGTCTTTTCTTTGGTAATAAACTGGTTCCTTTGTAATGGAATGACACATTAACATAATAGCTGTGTGTCAGCTTATTTAAGGCATACCTTTATGTGCTTATTAAAAAAACCCCACCCAAACAGCAGTGGAACAGTCACTGAAAGTGACATTGATAAGCAAATCATTTCTACACTGAAAATTTCAAGTCATGCGTGTTTTCTTACCCTATGTAAGTAAAAAAAAATTTCTGCTTCAGGCTCAAGATGCAGTAAACTGAAGCATTGCACTAAGTTTTTTGGATTGTGTGTATACAGGATTTTCTACTTAAAAGCAAGTAAAAAAGTAGACATTTTGGAATGGCATTAGCATACAACATCACTTATTAGAGTATCGTTTAATAAATAAGAAAAAATAGCTGTTAGATTTCACATGTGAAACTCATTGCGTATGATCTGTAGCTCCATCTTGTACATTCATGTCTTCTGAGATGGTCTGTGAAACCATCTGCCAGGACAGGCATAGGAAATAAAAACATCTTGTAATTCAAAAAGTCCATGTTTGGTAAAGACTTGACAATACATTTTGGTAAACTTCTTTAAATTGGTGTCCTGTGAAGTTATTAGATGACCATGTGTTCAGTAAATCAGTTCTTGACATCTAACGTTCACATGAGTAAGGTGTTGTATTTTGCCTCTTAGCGAATACAGTTTCTCAATACATTATCATAGCTATGAAAATTGTGAACCATAAAATACTTGACAAATGCTAATTTTAGCTTTCCTAAACTGCCATATCACTATCCCTATTATTAGAACTGTCTAAGTGGAAACAAGAAGAAAAGGTGTTCTGTTATCTCTATTTTTTTTCCCCAAAGAAGTCTTTATTATGATTCCTGGCAATAGCTCTTTCTTTTCTAAATCATATGTTTAAGAAAAAGAATGAGTAGACGAGCCTGGCTAAATTCCTTATAAACTACTCTTGTGAACTGCCACAAAAAGTATCCAGTTTCAGTTTTATTCTAATGTTTCACTTTTCAGTGCAGCAGAGGTTTGGAGATGTACAAAGGGTACTCAACAACAGCCTTAACTGTTTGTAAATGTTATTTGAATGACTTCTCCTACAGCAAAAAGAAATGTAGCCTTTCATACCTTTTAACTCCAAATGACAGTCTTGATTCACTGACGTAATTCTGTTTTCTTCCTCTATAACTTCTTAGTGTCACCGTTCATTTATTTCAGGCCTTTGAAGTTGCTCATTATAATGCATCTTATATATATATTAGTGGTATATGTGCAGGCATCTGATGTGAGAAAAATGATTAAATGATTTGGACTTGGCTTGTTTTGTTTTCCTGTTTCGGCTTCCGAGCCATAAGAAGTTTGAGCAGAGGAGTTGGTTGGTGGATCCATTGAGGGTTGACAGCCCTGGAGAGGAGTTTGGTGCTGAGAAGCCAGGGTGGTTTTCCAGGCATGTCCTGGGCAGAAGGGCTCTGCTAGGACTAGGCTTCATCTGACCTGGCTTTGGAGGTTTGAACTAGAGACATCTCCCTTCAGCTAGTGTGGCAGGGTTTCCTGTACCATCAAGGAGTAAGCACTTCTACGTGGCAAAATTAATCATCCGACCTATTTTAGGTGACTATTTTAAGATAAAAAGAATTGTATCCTAGAGAAAGCTTATTTCTCTCTGTGAAGTATAAAGGGAGCCTCAGCTGGCTAGTACAGATGTAGATGTCTCCTATGTGGAGATCTGTATTGCGTCAGCTAGAGCCTACCCTAGATGTCTGTGAGAATTTTAATGTAAAAAGCTGTAGTAACAATGCGGTTCCATCACCTCTGGCTTTCAGTGGGATTTCAGCAGACGGTGCAGAGAACTCATTTCTAACCACCCCCACTTCATCTTTGTCTGTTGCAAAAAATCCTTTGGTCACTCATGTCTAGCCAGAAAACCTGAAAACCAAGCCAGCAAATCCATATTGTGTGTGGGGAACTGGGGTGGTGGCAGCACTGCGGCCGGGAGTGAAGACTGAGGAGCTCCTCCATGCCAGCCCTCTGGGCACTCAGGCCACGCCTCACCTGAGCTGGTGAAGGGCTTGCTGCTGCCATGTGGTGCATGGCTGTGGTGTGGGTATGCCTCCCCATTTATAGCTTTTTCATAGATGAAATTTTATGACGCTGGGGAAACATATCCTGCTCTCTGGTCTTGCTTGCAACTCTTGTATAAGGAGAAAATTGTGAGAACTATTCGTGCAGACCACAATTTCTTTCAAAATCACAGGGACTGTGAAATCATGTTACTATCACCAAGCCTTAATTTCAAAAGCCGAAGGAAGGATAGTTTAGATAGTCTTGACATAATTTTTGGAATTACAAGCGCTTATATTTTCCTTTCAAAATTAATTTCAATTGCCGTGGTAGAGAGTTTTGAACTATATTGCACATTAAAATTCACAATTGGAAAAAAGTCAAAAATAAAATTACTGGATTCTATGAAGATTACACATTTCAGTCAACACAAAATAGATTATTTCCAGAATTCTCTTTCATGGAGAAATTCAGTATTTGGGATTTTCTGTTCTTAATGAGGTGAAAATCCCCTGCAAAATCCTTCGCAAAATCACTTGCTCCTGTTCTGCACCTGCTCATGTCTCCTCATAGACGTTTTGCATGTGTGAAATTCTACACATATATATTTTATAATGTATTGCAAAAATTTTGTAAAATGGAGATCTGTCAGAATAATCAGATTCTGGAAAAATTAGTGCACTTAAGTACACTTTGTTTAGGGCAATATCAGATCAAGTTTTTATGCTGATATGTTGTGTTTGAATGAATCCAAGTCTCTGGTGAATACTATTGCTCTTGGAAAAATTTACATGATTTTGATTTGTGACTTGTGCAGTCAGCTTCTACAGAAATACCAACAATGAAGTCTTCATTCTGCTGCCATTCTCAGAAACATCATGCAATTTTCTTAGCTTTCCCTGTAAAGCAGTGATAAAGCAATGCAGGGGGACCTGTTTTGCTTTTGCAGCCAAGGAATTTAAAAAGAATAATTATGAAGTTCTGGGTCGTTTGCAGCTAGGCTAAAGCGTCTCAGCCTCACAAACTGCTCTGAGAATGGTGAACTGCTGTACAACTAGTACAGTGTCAGGAGAAGTAAGCCAGGGTTTCTTTCCAAGTAAGAGGTGGTCAGACCACTTGATTGATTCGAGTAGTTTCAGTGGAAGATTAAACACTTTGGTTTTGCATAGCAATTAAAGTTTGTTGGTTTTTTTTTTTTTACATACACGATCTTTTAGAACAAAAATGCCTCCCTTTCAGGCACCATCAGATACCAAATAATACCATTCCATTAGAAGAATTTTCTTGTTTGACACAGAGGCACAGTAAATATTTTACACATACAGAAGGAATCTGGCATAGATAGGAATGAAGGAGAAAAATGAAGGAGCTAAAAAAGGAATGAAGCACTGTTCTCTGAGGCTGGTCATACTCAGTTCTTCTGGTTATTCTCCAAATCTTCTGTGTCCACCACGGTCAAAGTACTCAGTCCTGCTGTCCCTTTCCTCTGCCTGTGGCTCTGAGTTTGTTTCCCACTGCAGAGGTATTCTTGCTCGCAGTTAGCGTATGCATTATCTGGTCTCACACCATTACTGCTCCAGAGCTGTCTTCTCCTGCCCATAACTGCTGACTCTGAGGGCCCTGTGATTTCTCATCTGCCCACGGTCAGCGGGAGAGGCAGGGATCCAAGAGAGAGGAGTCATCAACAGGAGGCTGATGAAATGTTGTGAAGAGGAAGCAGGCGTTTCACAGGGTTTTGAAAAGAGAAGGAACAGTAAAAAGTGTCACCCCAATATCTTATCAGTACTTTCCAAGCACAGGAATCCTTTGGGAGTTCATGGCTTGGTACCACCTAAACCACAAGAAATTCAAAGACACAAATGTTGTGAACAGAGTGCTGTATTTGAAGGTGTTTGAAGCTGTAACGGGGGATGTTAGCTCCAGAGATATTTAGCAACTGGAAGTAGTGAGAAATGCATTTTTAGTTACATTTTTGTTTGGAATTGTCTTCTTGTTGCTGAGTGGATCCACTATTGCAGCAGTACTTTACCAAGTGTATTTCATAGATTGCAGGCTGAAATTGAAAATTATCTGAAAATGATGTTAAAGGCATCATCTAAGGAGAATCATGAGGTTTTTGTGATTTTTCTCACTTTTGTGATTAAATGGTGTCCAATTAAATACTTGTTCATTTTTACTATGAAGGTAGGGATGTTGAATTGCATTCACCGTTTTGTTCCAATGATGTTCTGATTCTGAACCAACACTAATAGAAATAAGAATTCCTGAATACATGAGAAAACTCACTTGAAGATCTGACAGGTAGCTGGAATTGGTTTATAATATTTATGTGATATCTATTAAATTATTGAAACCTTACTGATACAAGCAATCATGTAGGTACTTGTTTTAAATTGGGAGAAACACTCTTGATCTGATTCTCATTTACACAAAGGACTGTTTTAGTGAATCCTGACAATGTAAATATGCCTTAAAAAGGTCTGATACTGAAGTTTACATAGACAAAAACCACAGCCACAGTCAGAAGAATGAACTTCAGTGTAAACTTCTTTCCACAAATCTTGAAAAACAGTACAGATAAAGTAAGACATTCAACCTGTGGGATGGGTAGAAATGCAATAAGATATAAAGGTCAGACGGTCATTTGTCTTAAGTTTGGTGTCCTGGTAGCTGCGATTGAAGTGTTGTTATAATGCAGGCATACTTTTAAGCCAAGTGAAGTGCCAAGATTTCATTCTTGGGACTAAGATCTATTTATCAAGAGGTCATATGGAGAACTTTTTATATGGGAAAACACAGAAGGATCTGGCAGGAATATCAGAAAGCTTGTCCTGTGTAGCACAACCTACATACCAAACAGCAGAGAAAACCACATGAGTGAAAAGCAAAACAAAACATGTAGGCCTTGCAAGGGACACTTGCGTGTAGATATTGTTATATCAATAATAGTTTTAATACAGTAATCTTGGCAATGATGGTTATGGTGGTAGAAGCATTAGTAGGCTGAGTGTGGTGTGCTTATAAATAAGAGCTGCTAGTTCTTCGTTTCCAATTTTTGTTGCTGCTGCTGCTATGTGTCCTAACTTGGTCAAAACCTTCTGTTAGATTAATTTGCGAAATACAGTGATCTTGACTTCATTAGCCCGAACTTCCATGGAACACTTACTCTATCCATCAAGTCATTCCTACTTCAGGTTCACCAGTCTCCCTCAGAACTTTAATTTATCTTTTTGAAAGATACGCAATTTTTATTCTGAGTCGTCCAAGGGTGAAGAATTTACTGCATCTTTTGCTACATTGTACCAATAAGCAATTTCACGTGTTATTTCTGGTTAAACTTTGCTGATTTCATATTTCAGTTGTAATATATAATGCCGTCTGTGTTAGATTTAAGATCATACTGTCATCTCCATATACCGATTGAGGATCATGTTCATTTCACCAGTTTCTATTGCCCGTGATAAACAGCCAAAGTGCTTTTATTTTCTTGCTGCAAGGCAGAATTTCCAGGAGTTACATTATTCATTGAAATAGTTTTTTGGAGAGAGAACAGAAGAGTATTACCATCCTCTGTTCCCCTACTTGACTCCCACTTCACCCTCACCCTGTAGAAGCGTGGTTCCCATAGCAATTGGCTCTGCTGTTCCTACTGACGTGCTGAGGTCCAGAGAACAAGAAGGTTAGAGATCTGATATAAGAAAAGAACCCTATTTATTTTTAAACTGTATATGAAGGTAAAAGTATCTCTAGAAACTTTGGCACGTCCTTGAGCTGTCAGCCCACAGAGAGCACTTACTCTCCCTTCTTGGAATGATGCTGAGGTACAGGCTGACTTCATAAACTGTAAGTTTAAACTATAATTGTTTCAGTCTGAATTTTATTCATAGACAGAACCACAGTATGACCTTTTCTGCTTGAGAAAAATTTGAAACCTATTTGCCTGATGACAAAAACTCATTAGCATGAGAAACTGAGGGTATTTCAAGATTTTAGTGTTTCATGTATCAGTGAAAGATTGCTAATCTTTATTTACAGAACACTGCATACATAAATATGCCGTTCTCTCCATAGAAATGCTATGGCAGACATGTTGCATACTTTGTCTTTAAGCTCACCTAAAAAGCCTGTATGTGTAAATATGCGTACCTATGTAGTACTATAGAAAAAGGTGTGGGATTGTGACTAGTTCTGAATACAGAATCCAAATGACTGATTTCTTGCTGTGCATTTCATCTCTCCTGTATGAGAGCTCTTCTGCTTTATAGACGTTTCTTTAAATTGCTGGAAGGGAAGTGCTAATAAAATTATCTGATTTGAAATGATGGTATTTCTAAATCTCCCATTAATTTTTATTTAACAACTACTTTCTAATACGTTGAACTTGTAGGGCTTTCTGCCTTGATAATTATCAAGAATACTTTCACTCTTATTTTTATCTAAGCACTGCTAGTTTAGCCTTATAAAGTTCCTAAATACTTCTTCTTCCTTCCTGACCCATAACCAGGATCCATCTGTATGGACAGGACCCATCAGCGCTGAAGTGAACTAAGATGAGTGATGATGGATACAAAGATGGTGTCTGATTCATCACACCTATTTTTAGATATGTGTCTCTGAGCTGGTCAGCCTTTATAGTCAAGACATTTAGATGTTTCACAGAATCACAGAATAGTAGGGGTTGGAAGGGACCTCTGTGGTCATCTAGTCCAACCCTCCTGCCGAAGCAGGGTCACCTACAGCAGGCTGCACAGGATCTTGTCCAGGCGGGTCTTGAATATCTCCAGAGAAGGAGACTCCACAACCTC
>Ga0181612_165200_pt1 | contig 15481 bp, 8 predicted proteins | sample HoacroProtozoa21_FD_119630 | JGI IMG/M metagenome (GOLD analysis project Ga0181612, IMG submission 119630) | Hoatzin crop microbial communities from Cojedes, Venezuel. Combined Assembly of Gp0051906, Gp0051904, Gp0051908 | reverse complement strand
TTCTTTTAGTAAAGAAATTTTTCATAACAGCCAAATCTGCCCTGATGCAACTTGAGGCCATTGCCTCTTGTCCTATTGCTAGTTAGTTGGGAGAAGAGACCAACACCTGCCTCACTATAACCTCCTTTCAGGTAGTTGTAGAGAGCAATAAGGAAAAGTTTTGCTGCAATATAGATACCAGTATAAAATCTACATATTCTGCTTGCATACTTAGAACTGACATTTGTCTGTCTGTAATCAATGGAGCTGTGCACATGTTGGTATACAGACCTTAATATTTGTTCCAAGCTTATGTTAAGAATCACAGCCCAAAGTCCCCTCCGTTTTTTTCCCCCAGAATAAGCTGACATAGCAGAGATAAAAAGGAAAGATAGCAGAGAGAATACAATTTTACTCCAAACAAGCAATTGTTATTATGTAACCTGCCTTTTCCTTCCAGAACTAGCACTAAACACCTCAGAGACACCCTTTAGAAAATAACAGTAATAACTACAAAAAGCTAGTTAGAATAATCCAGAAATAATCCAAATCTGTGCTGAAATGAGTTTCAGTAGTACCTAAATGTAGGAACTGAGCTTACCTGCAGCACTACATGAAGAGAGACATTTAAGGAACTGACAGAGAAACCACTGTAGATAATGTCAGTAGAATATATTTTAGGACCTTAACTTCTGCTAAAATTACAAAATCATATTATGCTGACAATGCAACAATCTAATTTCTTTAAAAGGTTGTGTTCTATTTTGGATTTGCGTTTGTGATCAGAGTTTACAGGTAGATGGGTAGCATCAGGTCAAGCAATGAAAGAATAAAAGGCCTATTCTAAGAAGAAAGCTCAGTACATATCCATCAAATCAAACAAAATTAAACTAATAGGCCCATCTCTTGCATTTAAAACCTACAAGGTGAATCTAGAAAGCAGGCAGACCAAAGACCATTTACAAATGAAGAGAAAATGCCAGATTTTGTGTCTTATAAGATATCCCCCTTCCCATCCCCCCAGCACAACAGCATGGGTACATTTTACTAGGTTTTTTTATTTAATATAAACTGTATTGTCAGCTATATTTTAATCTAAAACATGTCAGGACAAACAGTGGTGCTATCCCTCCACAACAGCAGCCAATGCTTTAGCGAATATTTCCCCCAGCCGTATCACCTGACTTTAAATGCTCGTTGATGCATAATGCTACCCTAGATAAGTGTCAAGATACATTTCACAGCTGCAGTGCTTCCACACCTTCAGGTGCTAAGAAGGCATGCTTCTCCAAATTCAGCAGTGTTCTTTAGGGCTGAGAAACATGATTACCAGTGCACATTCAGTTGTCTTCATAAATCAGACAATAATTACAGTAAATGGCTTTTTTAAAAAAACCCACAAACTTCTCATGCTCTGAAGCTTAGATTACAGATGTTTTAGTATGAAGAGCAGAATACCCTCTTTCATCTTAATTAAGCAAAAGTAAATATTCAGTAGACATATCCTCTCACAATTTATTTCACCTTCATAAGACTGTCTTACATAATAATTTGTCCAAAACCCACTTGTACCAAATTCAAAGCCATTTGCAATGAATAAATAAAATGTGACAGAAGCCTTGTATAAATGAAAGAAAGTCAAATTGAGTACCTGATACCTAAGAATGTTCATTCCAAGGTTACCTTTATGTCTTGTCTCTTGATTAACTCTCAGTTCAGCTGATGTTTACTCCACAGTAGCCAATTCTTTAGAGTGGAGCACAAAGACTCCAATTCTGCCACATAAGCTATTAAGACATAAACTCTGTGGGTGGATTTTTAAATTTCAAGTTGAGTTTAAATTGAAAGCAAATACATTAAATTTTGATTTGTAAAACGAACTGTGTATGAAAACAAAAAGATGAAGAAACCAAATAATGCATAGATACTGTTGATAATGTAACATGATGATCTCTCTGTTATTAACTATTCTGTGAAAAATAAGGCAGTGGTATAAGGCTGGGTGGAAGGTACTTATTTTTGCTTTACAAATCATTGGTTATAAAAATTTTGCCCACACATGCACACACATAATACAATTTTAGGACTACCTGGTGATTTTTGCTAACTTAACAGAATGGCCAAACATCGAACCAGTCACAAAAGCCAAAGCAGGCCAAAGATACTGTACACATCAAAGCTGAAGCACACAGACAGGCTCTTTGATTATTTGTGTCCTGTATACGGCCCATAGCAAACTGCCAAGAGGTCCATTAACAGGCAAACATCATGCAACTGAGAGGCACTCTTTGCTGGAGAAAAAGAGATGAAGGGAGAAATACAAACAAAACATCAAAAGTTTTGCATCTCTGTAGTCTCAGCTGCAACTGCCCTGCTCCAAAATAATTTCCAACTGTGAACTTTGAGATTCTTACTGCAGCCAGGGAGTAACTAGAAAATTTCCATCCCCAAAAAATTATATGTAACTTGCCAACTTCAGCTTCTAAAGCTTCATACAGTATTGTAGCTTTACTGACCCTTCTACTCCTGCCCCAGCTCTGTTTCATCCTCAGAGCCCCACTGACACATACAGAAGCACAAACACAGAATAAAGATTTTCTAGTCCACTCAATTTTTTTTTTTTCCCCAATCTTTCCCCTTTCTAAAACTAGCTGAGTAAGTAGCTATAATATAGAAACACTTCAGGGAGCTTGCATATTACTGGAGAGTTCTGCTTTACAGAGCAATTCAGTCTATGACATGGTTTTGCACTAAATTACTTTAAAGCAAGTATAAAGCACTAGCAGCCATCTCACATTAAAATAAATTAAAATAATAATCCTAACGCTGAACAATTGCTCATGACAGATACTTAAATGATGTGCTGTAATGCAAGCTTACTACTTGTTTTTTAAAATGTTTATAACCGCTTCTGGCAGAATTCTCAGAGCTTTTATTAACAACCTAACTATTAAATGTAGGGGATGAAGGAAGGAAAAAAAATCTTGGGTCTGTCTATCTGTTATTTTCAGAGAGCTATATCAGCATCCCACATCAGATCACAGCAAACTCTGTGCCACAGTTTGAGTGGCACTGAGCCACAGCTAATAAACCATCCTGAGAGATAAAAGCATGTTGGCTTGTACTCAGCACTGTGCTACAGACATCTCTGTTACAACCAGCCAGCTCAGAGTACAGAGTACTTGTCCTTATTTGTCAAAAAGCTGTTAACAAGGCAATATGTAATTTATGTGAACTATATAATTTAAATATAAAATGTATAAAATTTGCTGCATAACAGTGTAATTAGAAACAGTGTGCTAACTGTTCCATGAGAATGATTTAAATGAATAGTTGTTAGTAGCAGATATGACTCATTTATACCAGTTTGAGATCTTTCACATGAAACTTGGTTAAGAGCTACTTGATAATTTTCCAGTGAAGCTTTTTCACCAAAACATGTAATTCCATTGAAATGAAAATAGTTGTGCATCATAAAATTTTATAAAAGTTCCTCAGTGAAAGGTTTTATGAACACTTTGACATGAAATCAAATGTGTTTTTTTGGTTTGCCAGTTTAATTTCACGTTCAGTGATTCACTCATCTTTACTGGCCAAGTACAAAGTATTCATTGCTTAGTTCATCTGCTTTCTGCTTCCTCATGGACTTAGGGGTTGCTTGTGTTTTATCTGTACTTTTAGCCCCATTTGATCACATTGGCACATTAAATTTAACACTTTAGGTATCCATTCCACATTTCTCCTTTAATCACAAGCAGCATTGAACACACACACACACAACAATATCAGACTTTCATATTAATAGCAGTTGTAAAACAAAACTTCGTCTTATTCCACCACATACCTTTCCTTTTACAAACTAAGCAAACAGTACCAGTCAGAGAAAGTTTTGTATTTTTTTTACTACTTGAAAACATGAAATATAGCTGTGAAACTGAGTGTTCAGAAAGGCTCCTGATTATTAGATTCTGGTTAGCGTGACTCACTTAGCAATTTCCCCAAGACCAGTCTCTCCACTCTGTCCAGCACAAACCTCTTCAACCTTCACCTCTCTTTTCTAAAAAGGCTGAGGAACATACAGTACAATCCTTTCCTCCAGTGACTGTGAGATTTTCCTCCTGTAGCTTACTACCACAGGAGGTGGCTTATTTTCTCCACTTAGATTTTCACAAGAGCACCCTCAAAAGACGGAACAGAGGTGGACCTGCGGCTGAGCTGAACACAGTAACAACACCAGGCTAATGATCAGTAACTTCAGCTAGTATTTTCTTCCACGTGTTTACAAATGAAGCAGCCACAGAAGCAGCTGTAAAATCTGAATAGTGCAGATATACATAAGTGTATTCTTTGATCATTCTCTGCTGTTCCAGAAAACAGAATATTAAAAGATTTTCTGATTAAATCTTTCCTCAAGAGCAGCTTTTGCTGAGATAGAAAGGACATGTACCAGCATGGAACCCCACTCTGCTGAAGGAAGGGACGTCACTTCTGGAAGCAGTCAAATGTATACAAACCACCTCGTCACAAAGCTGCCAGTGGTCTCATCTTTCCCATTATGCAATATTCCTGTATCTTAAGAAACACACATTGCTTTGTGACACTGTAATTGTAGAAACTATGGATGCCTACTTTGTGAATATACTTAGTCACAGTTCTTGTCCAAACACATTAAGTTTCAAAACTTGTCCTTAATGACTGCCCAAACAATATTTGGTTAATTATTATCAAAGTTTCAGTGATTTCTTCTTACTTCTCTAATGTCAATTCCAACATAGGGCTTCTGTAAACCAGCTGAATAGCATTACAGATGACAGGGTGACACAAAAGCTTGCTTAGGGTAACTAATAATACAGGAACCTAAGTTCCAATAAAAATATTCAGCTAGTGCAGAAGAACAGAAATAGTACAACGAAACCAACACATCGTATGTCAAAGTGGCACCACACATTCACGGTCTTGAGCTGGCTCTGTATATGGAAACCACTACCTCAAATGAAGGGGAACACTGAGGGAGAGACAGACCAAAAGAAAAGATCCCTCTCATAAATTAAGGAACTCTCAATTAATAAGGGTAGGCAGCTCCCATTAGCCTGTCTTTCCACAGAAAATGAGGTTTTCGACAGAAAAAGTTTTAACTCATCAGAAGTTAGAGAGTAGTAAGACCTCATTAAAAATGGAAGTGCAAATCGGTTCTTTGTTGGGAAATGAGAGTGATTGCAATCTTCAGCTAAGATGCCACTGAAACAAATCTTATGTCATTGCAGCATTAGACACATAAAAGAAAAAAAGAATTTAAGTACTGCTAGCTTGCTAGCTTTGCCACAGATTATGTCTATTCTTCACAATATGTCAGTATCTTAAGCTACGCAGAAATATCCAAGCTGGTGAGCTAATGAAAAGCTTGGATACTGGTAACAGTGTAGCCATGGAGCGACTCAAATCAAAAGCTATGACAAACCTTGCCAAGAAGCTGGATATTCATTCAGTCTACACTAAGCTTTGGACTACTATCAGTATTTCAAAATTAGCTTGTGTATATCTATATACGCTGTAGTCATTGCACTGTTCGCATAACATTTGTTCCCGAAAGTCGATAATAAATACTAATGACGGGGAAAAGGTGTTTCAGTCCAAAGACAACCATCTTACATTAGAGCTCTTGAGCATGGTAAGCATTCACAAGCTTCACAAGAACAATAATCAAACCCTTCTATTTAGCACTAACAATAAATTGGCTAAAGAGATTAAAAGGCTTGAGAGGGCAAGGGCTACACTGCTGACTGGAGTCTGAAGCATGTGCAGGAGAAGGCAGGACAAGAGGAACGCCTGAAGGAAGATGAAGAAAAAAATCCCCACAAAATCCTAAATGTAGAATCCAATGATACTACTGGGATTTCTCAGCAAAACTTTGATCTGATAATATCTCTTTCCTACTAGGTTCTAGAAAAACATGGGGGTATTTTTGTTTCATGTAAGTATATTCAAAATATTCTGCTCAACCCTGCATGCAGGAACAGACACACTTCTCACTGAGTCTGAGGCACTAGCAAAAAGGGGAGAAGTTTTCTCAGTTTTGATTTCATAAAAAACACAGTTTATAAAAGTCTTTCACAATATAAAACATAATTATTTGTATAAATGCAAAATATTAGAATTTAAAATGTAAAATTGTTCTGAAATCTCAAAATCTTTACTAGTTCATCTATTACTAATGCTTATATAAGCATTAGCAAATAACGAAGTACACAGATACTCCATCTATTCAAACACAAACATAACCTTCAATTCTTACCTAGTTTTTGGTCACAGATTCTTTCCTTGAGGATGTGTTTTTAATGTTGTTAGCTTCTGAAGAACAATACAGAGCATAGGTTTAAAAATAAGAATCAGTTTCTCATGTGTGTCACTTCATTTCTTCACATGCGGAACAGCCCTTGAAAAGCGATCTGCCTAAGCCTCATGGCAGGCAGCGTTTGTTTCTAAGCCAGGAAAAGGTATAAAGAAAATGTATTGACTGTATCTTTTTGCATTTTTCTAGCAAATTCTTGTTTTCAGCAGAGATTAAATGCCGAAAGATTCTGAGACAATGCATTTTAAAGCCAACTGTACCCAAAGAATACTGTCTGCATACAGTACAATTAACTTACAAAGTTTCAAAACTGACATTAGAAGTATAGTTACAATAAAGTATTGTTAGTAAAGATTCTGAGAATCATTTTAGATGGGTTTTGGGTAGAGGTATTTATTGTAGGTTTGTGGAAAGCAAAGTCTGCAGTTGCTTACACACATAAAGCCGAGATCCACCTGTGTGAATGCGTGGACAGGTGGGGCTGGATGGTTGCCACTCGGGATAAGTATTTACCTGGTTTTATTGCTTATTCTGTGAAAACTGTCTGATCTCAAACTTTCAGTGTTTCAAGATCACTGAAAACTCAAATACACTATTGATTTTTTGTTAATGGTTTGTACTGTGCAATAGAAACCTGAAATACAATAGGATGACACTCCTGAAGCCTCTAATTTTCCCCTGAAATTCATTCATGCAGGTTTAGATGAAAATGAGGTTCTAATCTGTATGGAACTGTTACGATAGGTTGAATTAAAATTTATTCAAAACTTGTTCTCTAATTTTCAGAGCATTGCAAATGCGGTAGAGTAGGCACAACACAGAGTTTCCTGAAGAAAATATAGACAATGCGGGCACAGCTAGAGCTCCAGGCACAAAACAGACCCAACAGCTGCTCCTGGTACCACACTTTGCTTCCCAATCCTGAAGCAAGCAGTCATCCTACAACTACAGCCGTAAAAATCTCTCAGTCATTGTCCTGTATTCTCCTTAGCTGTATATGAAAATGAAAACAAAATTATGTATTAATGCGTCCTCTGTATTATTACCAATCTGTATACTGAATGGCTTTCCAGGCTCTGCCAGAAAAGTGGGGTTTTTATGTTTGCAGAAAAGAGGAAAGGATCCACTAAAAGCACCTTTCTTTCAGAAGCACATTTTTATCTTTTAATGCCTCTTTTGGAAAAATGGAACATAGCAGACTAAAAAACAGCACTTAAGTAATAATATACTAAAAAAAGTCACACAAACGAAATATGCTTTGTTAAAATGGAGAAGAGACATTCCATTTTTGCATTCCCTCATTTAATAGTTCCTCCATCATCTATTCTGTAGTTGAACACTTGCTATTCAACACTTCCACATACTGTACCGAGCAGTAATTCTGTATGTTAATTGTACAAAATGCTCATGACAATGAGAAACACACTGAATGCACAGTGGTGAGGGAGAAAAAGATCTCTTAATGTGTGCTTTTTAAATAGGTAATTCAATCATGTCAGTAAAATGACACTCCAGAGCATCCTGTATTTTCTAAAACAATCGCCTATCTGAAAATGACACCAATAACAAATTTTAGAGTAACACTGTATTTCCAGCCAAAAATATAATTTAACAGACAAGATACATTCTCATAACCAAAAGCAGATAACAAATATAGAATTTTATTAGAATAAAAATTTCTATCAGAATACAATGAAGGGGATGAAATTGGAGGTAAGAAGAGAGATGCTGTAGCTAAAGAAAAAGCAAAAAGTTTGTAACAGAATCAGTAAGGGTGTAAAGGGAAGCATCTAGTGCTGTAGTATAACTGTGTTTCTTTGAAATAACTGTCTGCAGAAGATCACTTGAGGGAATTTTTGAACTGTTGATATATCAGTTCTGAGCTGCAAGGCTGTCATCATCCACAGAAAATATATCTATGTCCTGGTTATGTTCTTGTGATGTTTATATGTTAGCATGGATAAAGGGGAAAAGCATAAGTGAAGAAGCCATGGTAAAATCCAAGTTATAGTGAAAGAATGTGAGAAAAGCATACATGGAAACAACACAAGAAATATCACGGGATAACTCTACTTCCTTCTTAAGCCACTATCTGTATAGATTTCTGCTGTACAGTGCTAAAAAGAAAGTGATTTTAAAGAGTCCCCCAGAACAACTCTTTTGAATTAAGAAAGCAATCTAGAATTTAAATACAGTGAGTAGTATTGTATAAAAGCATGAAAACATCTTCAGGTAGCATGTTTCTGTATCTCAGCATCAGAATCATTATTAAGATGTGCGGTAAAGGCTTCCTTTACATCCGAAGCTAGGTGTTCTATTATAATCTTTTAGTAGCAGATCATCCATTTCTCCTGCTAACTTAATCTACCGCAAATAAGTACACAAATTTCACAGAATCCTTCTCTAAATAAGGCACTCTTTCAAGTTTTTATAGCTTTGACAAAATGTACCCTCTCCTACAAAAAGACTCATGTCCAAGGGTCAGCTCACAATTGATTTTCAGAAGAAAGAGCATTTCAGAAGAGCATTTAGTCATTTTTTCATAGTGAGAGTAGAGGAGAGAAATTTTCTCCTGTGTAATAAATCATTACAACCCCTGTACTGAGAGGCTTTTGTTCCTCCATTACTGGGAATTCCAAATTTAAACTCAGCTATGTCAGGGAAGCCCACTTCACTTTCAAGGACAAATGTTTGCTGACCCCTTGGAAAAATGTTTCAAGTTCGTATGTGCTCTACTCTTTCTGAAACTACTATTCCTGAGAGAAGTATATAAAAACAGCCATACTAGCTCAGTGTAAAGGTCCACACAACTCAGTACGATGCTCCTGGTGTTGAGAAACAAATGCATAGGGAATAAATATATGACACATAGAATGATTTGTCCCCTGGTACACACTCAGCGCCTCTTGCCATCTTCAGTTCAGGAGCTTTGCTGACCTAGATGCTGCATGCAGAGCATCAGCTTTAACAGCCATAGTAGGTCATCAGTCTAATTCAGTATTTTGTAGCTATCATTTATACTCCAGGCTTCCACATGATGTTACATCAATTATGAAATATTCAGTTCTCCTAAACTGGAACAAGTATGTACTTTCATGCATTTCAAACCTGCTGTTTGAACCTTTTTCCTGCCACAATTTCTGATCCATGAAAAACAGTGAATAATTGCCTCTGACTCTTTTTTTTTTCTCAATGCTATTCATTCTGTGTAGCTCCACCATACATTGTTTCTTGGTTAAGGCTCTAGTCTATTTAATTTATCTTTATGTGGAAGCTGTTCCAAGTCTCTGCTTAATCATATGATCCACACCATACCCCTTTTAGAAGCTAATACTGTGGTCAAGATGTAAGCACATCCCAGGTTTACACAGTCATATAAATAGGTCTTCTGTTTTGTTCTGTGTTTTTTTTAGTAAGTCCTCATAACTTATTTTCTTTCCCGAGAATACAGAAACACACTTAATACACTGCTGAGTATTAAGATGATCTTCTCAGGTTAACCTCCATCAGCAGATGATTCTCTCAGACCAGCACTGGACCATCTCTCTCCTGTAGATACACAGAATATTTTTCTTTCCAATGTCTAGACACTATGAGAAGACAGTCTCTTTAAATACTCAGAAAAGATCTGGATATAAACAGAAACAAAGACTACAGTCAGGAAGAATGAGGGCAGGTGAAGAGTCAGGTTAGCCGAGATTCAAATGAAACCTAGATGTGGCAAAATGGGCTTAGAAGAGGCTGTTTCAGTTCTGAGAGTCAGATCCTCAGAGAGTGGAAAGCTGATGAAAACGGCAAATGCAACAGACAAAGACCCCTCCAAAAGAAGCTTGAAATGAGAAGATCAAGGAAGGCAAGATAAGGTCACTAAGGTAAGACTAGAGAGAACAACTAGAATCTGTGGTGGATTTGGGTTGAACGAGAAGACAAAAAACAAAGCCAGAGAGATGTACAGCACAATCCCTCAAGGAAATCCCTAGCATTATACATGAAACTTTTAACAAGATCTTGGACTGTGATTTTTAAAAATGGAACATTGACTAGGAAGCTGGGCTGCTATACCATTAAATTCAAAAGCAAATGATGGGCTGTAAAATAATATTTAACCAAATGAACACTTTACATGCTACTTCAATCTACTCTTATCAATTATTAGTGCAAACGATAACAGAAAAAAATCTTCTGATATTTAACTCTGAGATTGTGGCAGTATTATGTAGGTACCCAATTTTCCTACTACTTCTGTATAAAGTAATTTTGATCTGATCCTAAATACAACCAGACACACAGGAGTCTTGTCTATATTCCTTCCAAATGCAAACGAAAAAAACACAACTGTAATATTACTCGTATGTGTACTGGGTCTGGCTGGGATGGAGTTGACTTTCATTCACAGCTGCTGGTATGTTGCTGTGTTTTCATATTGTGACCAGAACAGTGTTGATAATACACCAAAGTTTTAACTATGTCTGAACAGTGCTTGCACAGCATCAAGAACTTTTCTTTTCCCCCTCTGCCACCCCAGTGAGTAGGCTGGGGGCGGGCAAAGAGTTGGGAGGGGACACAGCCAGCACTGCTGACCCAAACTAACCCAAGGGATATTCCGCACCATAACGTTGTGCTCAGCAACAAAAGCTCAAGGAAGGGAGAAGTAAGGGGGGGTAACAGTGGTTGTGGTGTTTGTCTTCCCAACTGACCCTTCTGCGTGCCTGGCTTTCCAGGGACTGCCTAAACATCTGCCCGATGATGGGAAGCAGCAAATTACTTTGTATTAAGGGTTGCTCTTTTACTATTGGAGAATGAAACATATTAAGGATTTAAAAGTTGCAACTGGAAAAACAAAAAAAATGGCACGCATTCTTAGTGACAAGCATAGTGGATACTTTTAAAATCAAATTTTAAAAACACATAGAACTAACTTTTAATCAGTTTTGCGAAACTGTCTAGATTGAAACTTGATCAACACTTTCCAACCACTGTCCTATGTATTTCTTTTCAGACGTCAGATAGTAAACTAGTAAAACAGAGCAAAAAGGACACAGCTTTTCTTTAGAACCTTTCTGACAATATTTTCTAGCATTTTCATTAATAATGAAAGTTTAAGTACATCTAATAAAAATAACACAGACTTTAACCCTGAAAATGAAGGATCTAGTAAATGAAGATGTTTCTTATTTCAACAAACATCATATATTCATTTATAACTGCTAGTTTCAGAACAAGTCACAGAAAATGCACATTTCTTTAGACAGCTCCATAAAAGAGTGTGTTTCAAATGTACTAAATTTAAAGCTTCCTAATAACAAGGAGGATCTCTAATTACAGATCTCATGAGTGAAGTTCCCTGAGCATGTTTAGATAGAGGTTTCTGGCTATGAACTTCAAGCAGCGCATCCCTGCACCACAGAGAAGTACTGGAACTAATTCTGAAACCAGCACTAGAACTGAAAAGCCAGGCGGAGCACCCAAGCTGCAGCTGCTATGCAAGCAAACAACCCTTTCCCCTCAGCAATGCTTATCAACCCAGGCACAGCCTCTAGTTCCAGACCAATTTTTTCCGTTACTTATTTAGCTCATAAATTTCTGAATTGCAGGCTGCCACAGGGCATTGCAAGAGCAAAAGCAAAAATATTCCTCCTAAGAATCTGGAAACCGTACAATGAAAGAAGACAACTTTGTTCTGAATGTAACTACTATTGGTAGATAAACCTGACATGGAGCTTTAAAGAGGTTACAGAAGACTGTTTTGGGCCAAGAGGTAAAAAATTATTAGAGTCTGAAGTTACTAAGTGTTTAAGAAAGACATTGCTCTTACGTTATGCTTTGCCACAGACTTCTGCTAAGGTTTTGTTTCAGACAGATGAAGTAGTTCTACAGGTTTATGAGCCATTAAGCCTAAACAGCCAAAAAAAATGCACGCAGTATTAGCAATTTTTACTACAAACTGCCAAGGAATCTCATATGTTGAGGAAATTCTTTTCTTGAAGTGCAACTAACATAGGTGGTCTTCCATGCAGTTGAAAAATGAATTTCCCTCAGATAATCAGGATGCCTAAACAGAGAGCCCCTTACAAAATGTCTGTCGAAAACATTTAGGGACTTGTAGATACTACTGCAGGTAAAAATTATTTGGCACATGAACTTCAGAACAACCACTGTGATACTTTTGATGGAGTCTGGTTGGACTATGAAGCCAAGTAGTGAAACTGGCCTGAGAAGAAACCTTGGCCATTTAAAGTAAGGATGTTTTAATTATCTCGAAGGTAGGGTAAATACAATTTTTTCAGGCACATGCAAACTCTGCTTGCAGCTGAAGTAGATAAAGACTTGTCTCACTCATTCCCCCAGACTGATCAGAAACCATCAGGATAGCATGAGGCCAATTCTATTTATATAAAACTTAAGAAGTGCTTATTAGATTACACTCATCATCATCAATTACTTTAGGTAGGTGTCAGATCTTTGGAAGTTTGCCAAGTACAACTTCTTCATTAGATGCTGTACTTAAAACAGGCTGCGCTGCTGTTACACCTCAGTATTGCTCCTCTGCATAACAAAGCACTCTGGGCTACCATTGTGAGTCCACCAGTTGTCCTGACAAAGACCATCCGATGAAATCACGAGATGCTTACAGATGAGCTCACTAGCAAGAGAAGTATATTTTGTAAGTCAGGCCTATTAGGGAAAAATGCTAATACAGTCAAATAATGGGCAAACAACTGAGCACATGAACTCCCACTGGAATGCTGCTGCAAAACAAGATAACAGCAGATAGGATTACAGAAGAAAAGTTTCCTTTTTATGCTGCATTACTGAGACCAGCAGTTAAGTAAAAGAAACTGGCATGACATGCATATATTATAACAGCCACTGAAAAACTAGAAAGGCTGCACAAATAGGAGAGGGAGAGAACTGGTATCATCATAACGCAGAACTTGTAACCTTCAAGACAAAATATGCTACTGATTTGCAAAGCCCAGAAAGAATGAACTACGATACTTCCAGTTATCCTCAACAACTGCTAGATAAGTTCATTCAAGTAAACACAGACGCTGTGAAATTTTACATCCACAGACTTAGTGTGGTATTTATCAGGTCTTCAGTCCTATAGTATAGCTTGTGTCCTCAGTAAAATCAGAGGTCCTCAAGAATTCCTTCCTCATCTTCAGTCCTTAAGTTTAAGTGACAAATTCTAAAACTCTCACAACTACTTCCCAGAAAAGGTATCTAGCTCCTCCCTTTAAGGTTGTAAAATACAAGCAGACAGTGACAAAGACAACTTCTGTCAAACTTTTATCTCCTGCCATGGACAAATGGAATTCAAAGTTCACCCAGGAGTTTCTAACATAGACCTGTTAAACTTCTAGATTAATAATATTTTGGTTGTCTTCCTAATACAATTACATGGAGGGTAAATAACATTTTCTTTTCAAAACTTTTATTAAAAAAAGCTTCTGTAGTACATAGGTATTAAGCCAACTTCCGATCTCCTGTCAAAAGTTACCTGTTCTTACCTTTTAGATTTATCTACTCTCTCTTGATTGAAGTCAGCTAATCTGAAGGAGATACACAACACAGTTTAGATGTGATTTTGCCTACAAAGAAGGACATTATTCAGAATATCTTGGATCTTGTTCATCTCAAAGCAGGTCTGAAATTGTTTCCAAAACAAATGCGTACCAGTGATTATGTGCAGCTGCAGCTACTGAATTGAAAAGAAAGATTAGAAGCACCCTCTTTTCTGTCTAGACAAGTATTTTATAAACTGTATGTCTATATATAGGCTAGAGCTGAAAGGAACATCTTATAAAGTGATGCTAAGAGCTGAAACTTGGGAATATCTACACATAGAACTTCTGCTTGAAGTAGGTGGAGGTATACCTTGCCCCCTAAAGATATGATGGTTCATGCTTCAGAGGTGTATTTAAATAACTTACAATTAGAAGAAATTCAGTAGTGAAGAACCTAGGAGAAGTTTCAGATGATAACCATATTGAATTCTTTCTAACCCAGTTCTCTCCTAAGGATGATTGGGTATTGAGAGTGGAGAAGGAGGGGAAGAAAGAGGGTAGCATTCAGTCTGCTCCTGAGTGGGGAGTCAAATGCACTGATCATTTTTCTGTCTTTCCTTGAGCGCCAGCTTAAGAAATTTTGCCTTGTTACAAAGCCTCAAAGATCTCCCCACAAAAGCAGTACTTTGCTAGCATCTTAAGCTGTTCCACTGCATTTTACCTCAGCTGAACATAGTCTGAAGAACAACTGCACCACCATCTAAGAACCAACAGCCTAGTTCCTCAAATCACACCTGTTGTCTGCAGCTCTGCTGTTTAGGACCATTCACGGAAAAACACCTATAGTCTTCTCATGTAGATAAATCTTCTCTGTAGAATGAAAAATGTTAAGTATCTTTCATGTGTTACTGGAACAGTTGGGCAGGGCTGAAGTGGGTGCATCATCTAAACCAAATCATAGGCTTTGAATATTCATAGACACATTAAGTTACCTATATAGCAATCAAAATACATTCCATCTGGTTTTTGGTCATATTAACTACGCTGACGCCAAACTGTCAGAATGCATACCTTTTTCACAGAAGAAAAGAAAAAAGAAAAAAAGGAAGAAAAAAAAAAGGTTTTCCCTTCCAGCTCTGTACACTTACACAACATCAAATATACGCAGACTGTAATCTGCAGAGCTCTTCCCAACATTCTTCAAAAATTATTCCAGTTTCTTTATCATATTGACATATAGAATTTTTTTTCCAACTAGCCAAGCAATCTCATCTGCTATAAATTAAACTAATTCTTTCTCATCAGCCAAAAAGAACAATCCCTTTAAAAATCTTTTATATACTCTAGGCAACTCATACTTCCTCTCTTCCGCTGTTTTCTAAATTAAGTAGCACCTGTCATGCACTGCACTTTCCAACTTACTTCTCTTGCCACCCTCCTGCACACCTCTATATCTTTAAGTTTTGTGTCCATAACTGGACACTGTACACAGCAGACACATCACAGAACTCTGAGCAACCTCATCTAGTTGAAGATGTCCCTGCTCATTGCAGGTTAACCATGAGCCAGCAGTGTGCCCTGGCTGCCAAGAAGGCCAATGGCATTCTGGGATGCATCAAGAGGATTGTGGCCAGCAGGTCGA
>Ga0181612_123190_pt1 | contig 15481 bp, 6 predicted proteins | sample HoacroProtozoa21_FD_119630 | JGI IMG/M metagenome (GOLD analysis project Ga0181612, IMG submission 119630) | Hoatzin crop microbial communities from Cojedes, Venezuel. Combined Assembly of Gp0051906, Gp0051904, Gp0051908 | reverse complement strand
TTGGATTGGATATTAGGAGAAATTTCTTTACTGAAAGAGTGGTCAGACATTGGAACAGGCTGTCCAGGGAAGTGATGGAGTCATCATCCCTGGAGGCGTTCAAAAAAACATGTAGATGTGGCACTTGGGGATATGGTTTAGTAGGCATGGTGGTGTTGGGTTGATGGCTGGACTTCATGATCTTAGAGGTCTTTTCCAATCTATGATTCTATGATTCTATGATTTATCCTGTGCTGTCATCAGGTAGCCCAGAAACATGATCTTGTGCCATTGATATTGATTAGAAAGGTTACTTCCCTGATTTCAGAGCTCCAGACTGCAAGGAGTGGGATTCACTGAATCAGGTGTAGGTGATGCCCAGCATACATCTCAGCCAAGTCACCAGAGTATCCTTCCGTAGTCCTGCAGAGAGCAGGGAGCTGGGCAGGAACAGCAACAACAGTTCATCATTTCATCCCGAAGAAGACAGCTTTTATACAATCAAATGAAATGTATTTTCATTTCCGCTGACGCTGCTGGGTGCCAAAACAGCCAGACACTTGAAGCTAGGTGAACTCAACCGGAATAACTGGTTTGAGGGTCACTGCAGGGAATGCTCACAGAAGGCATACACATACACATGACCACAACCGCATTCAGTGCAACAGGTCAGATACCAGAGCATGTTTTGTACTGCCCAGAAGCAACATAAGGGTTAGGCAGATCCCTGCTTAGCACAGACCTGGTTTAACTGGTACTAGCCTAAAGGTCCTAACCTGCTGTCAGAAAAAGTATTTGACTGGTAGGTTGATAATCCTGAGGGCTTCAGGGTACCCTATTGACCGGTGTGGGCACTGGAAGGTGCAGGAACGTAAAGCAGTTTCAGACATTTTGAAAAAAAAATATTCACAGCTTTATGAAGGGTATGTGTTAAATATCAGGGATTTCTCACATACGAGCACAAAGACATGCCCTTTCAGGCTATGGGGTGTGCAATGGAACTACACACACATGCTTAGGTAATACTGTAACCGCGGAGCTGATCCCCCAAGAACAGTCGCCTTACTCCCCATAGACTCTAAGCATGGCTGAAACCAAATGATGTCTTTCAGGAATCCCTAGTTCATGCCATGGTCAGCCAGATACTGCCATGGCGTGCATAGAAAGATCAGAAAAGTGCTGGAGAGATAAGATAGGACTCTGCCTGCAGGTAGTAACAAATATATCTTGTGCCCATGAGCATGCATCCTAAGCTCTGATTGCAGGAAAGCACGGAGGCTGGGGCAGCTGTTTACATTCTCCGTTTGCATTCCTGTGGCTATTAAGGACAATAGCACAACGTGAAGGCGATGGTGCTATCAATATATGTGCATTCTGCTTTACACACATCTGACATTATTCATTATGTTCTTCTTGTGTCATAGCCAAAACTCTGAATACTTCAGTTTGCAAAAAGTCAACAAAATGTGGAAGCGTGAAGCTTCAAGTCATCTCAAACACACAGCACTTATTAAATCTGTTTGTGGGCTGTCACCCAGGCAGACTGCATAATACTGCAACAGAAAACAAGCTACAGAAGACAGATGCCTTAACAGCTACTAATTGGAATCTAATTACTCTTTAATTACCTTTATGCACCACCCTTAGTCCCCAAGCCTGCTACTGACAGACATCAGCTGTCCGTGTGGCATCTTCGTCTAGCACAAATCGTATTGGGTGTGAAATCAAATAAGACACTGCTACACCAACACTAGCAGCACGTCTTTCAAACTCTCTGCGGTAGGAAGGTGTGCTGAACATTTCATAGCACAGGTTCATAGCTGGCATCTCCTTTTCAAGGTGATACAAACACCATATTTCTGCAAGATTTCAGTGCTGCGTAGCTGTAGACAAGTGATTACATTCAACACACAAACACACGGCCAAATCACAGTCATGCTGGACTATACATGGTTTCCCCCATCCTGCTACTGGAGTTCAGTCCCCTGCTGTTGCAAGCAATTTTGTCACATGATAACTTCTAGCATCAATCCCTTCCCTACTTGAAAACAGAGAAGGTTCCTTGCACACTGAAGGAATGAAACATAAACATCATACTTATTCTTCCAGGAAGAGTTTTCTATATATTCTAAGGAACTGAATATCCCCAAATCCCCATCATCTCGAGCGCTACATATACCCGGTAATTACTTTTCATAGTTCTAGTAGTGCCTAGAGTCCTCCCGCAGCTGCAGGACTCCCCCGTAGCAGGTCTGTAGCTTCTTGCGCTGTGAGCAAGCCCACGCTGTCACAAGCACACAACATAAGCCCATAAGAAAATGGAAACAACCTCTATTTACAGATGAGGAACAAAAGCTGAGAGACACTTCCTCCGAGGCACGGGAGACTCAACCTCAGAGTTCCTGCTGTCAGTGCAGCGTTATTACTGCGGGTCTGTCCTTCTTTCCCCAGTAGAACGGGCTTCTTTGCTTATAAATAAATACATCTCAGTTTCGTGGGGACCCGAATTTTGTAAGCCTAAAAAGCCATGAGACTGAGACAGAAAGAGTTAGTCAGCAGGAGAAAGAGCATCAGCATGTGGCTTTAAGGTGAGAGTTACCACAGGGGTGGTGGTACCACTCGGCTGCGATGATTACTTACAGCGGCATTGCTGCAGCCCACCACTGCAGCAGGACGAAACTGTGGTTGTTTCTCATCTAGCATGCTCTACCAGGCAACACATATGCCGTAAGCTCTTTGGTAGGCAACGTGACCAGGCTTCGATTTGAATCTGCCTTTTTTCAAGCATTTTCTCGGTGTGCTCTTTGTTCCCTGAGGAAGGGGTCTATATTCCAGCAGGACAACCGTGGGCACGCAAGGTGGCTAAAGGCTGGCACTGAGACCTTCAGCTTCAAGGGAGAAGTGACTGTGATACCTGGCAAGGAAAACCTGGTAGCTCTCCAGAGGAGGAGAGGTTTCTCTCTACCACTCCACAGCTGGGGAAGGATCTCTTTGCCTGGCAGATGTTTCCCACATTTTAGATTCATCAGTGACAACTTGACAGAGATCTGCAGGCTCACGTGTCATGCAGTAATAGAAACTGTCCTACTAGGAATAGCCCTTCACCTCCTTAAAGCAAGTGATACACAGATTTTCAAAATACAAAAGTTAAGTGACAGGGAGTGACCTCGAGCATTTACTCTCTCAAACCGCGTTGCTGAATTACTCAAACAGTCCCCAGCAGGGTCCCCGGGCTAACCAGCACCCTCCTAAAAAGCCTCCATGTTGGGTCTGGGAGTTAGTGTGGCTGAGGAATTAATCCAGTTTGGGCATCTCCACCCTGTTTAAGAGGACAAGAGGTTTTATCTGTATGGACACAAACTGTTCACAATGCCATGTCTCAGCACCAGTGAACAGACATAATTTATTAGTACAGTCGCACCTTAGCTTGCTTGTTAATTATGGCCTGTCAACCTACTTGCCAAACTGTACAGCTCCTCTTCAGACAGCTCCGGTGGAAATTAATCATTAGGGGGAGAGAAGAAAAGAAACTTTTGCTGTGATTCCCCTTGCTTCTTGCATCCACCACAGACCACAAGGTTGCTAAGATTGATAGTCATTTGTTTTCCTGCACAAATCCCTGTTTGGGAAGAGGTGGTCTGGGAGATTACAAACTGTGGACCAGAACTCCCTCTCCTGACCACACTGATAGATCTCTCTCATTAATTAGCCAGACTTGGTTATCAACATGAGGAAGCACCTAATAAGACCCCGAGGTTTTTTTAAATTCTAAAGAGAGATGATTACTGATGTGCACACAAACAGCTCAAGCTAGCAGATAGAATATAAAGTAGTTTTCTATCCCAAAGCATGCCTCCTGAAGAAAAACCACGGTCAGTCTTGCCTCAATCTGTTTTCTTATTCCAGGCGGTACTGGGGTGCATGTGGCAGCTGGCCAGATCTTTGACTTCTCTTCTGCTGAAGTGAAAAGCCAGGCAAACACCATTACAAAGGCAAAACAAACTGCAGAAGGAAAAGCAGCTCCACTGAAAAGACAGGAACCAGTCCTGCTGCCATGGGAGTTTAAAAGATTCCTAATCCTCAGAAATCCCCTCTCCTTTCAAAAAACAAAAATAAAAAAGTCTTTAATAGATATGGACCTTGTAAATACTAAGAATCCATTTTGAGCATAGGAAATGAGGGAAGGGAGAAAGATGCTCAAAATGAGCCCTGTAGAAAAAGCTGCATGTCTGCCTCGCGTAGCCTACCTACCTAAAAATTTCCTTATGTTTTTAATGAACAGTGTTTCTTTTCATTCTGACCTAGACTGTCAGACACTGTTCTACAAGAGGTGGGTAGAGGGATGCACCTTCTGCAGCTCACAATGAATCAATGTACCTATTTATTATTTCTTAGGCAATTTTCCTCCACTGAATATTATCCTGATTGTTAAAGGAATGGTATTTAGATAGCAAAACCATTGAAAATATTTCATTTAATGTAGCATTTAACATGCTACTTTTCTTTGGGGGATATTACACTACTTCATTAAGCCATTGTTCTGCAAAGATGCATGAACTTACCTTACTGTACAAACCTCTCTGCTGGGTTCAGACCTTAATTTATGTGAAGTTCCAAACTTTGACATTTTCCAGAAATGCTGCTTGGAACTTCATGCATATAGTCAAAGGGCAGGAAGAATGGAGGGAAAGACAGCTGGTTCTTTTCTATTATTCTTTTTTATTAATTGTTAATATTGACTAAATATTTGTTGAATTTATTTGCTGTCTCTGAAGATGAATGTAAAGAGAAAGTTTTAAGCAATGTTCATGCATCCTACTAGATTTGTAAGATCTAGAACCCTTGAACACATGAAAACACTTGGAAAATAAGGGGGTATTTTTGTTACCCAGGGCAAGGGGAGGATGTCAGATAAATGGCGGAGTTCTCTCTCATCCCTCCAGTTTTAAATATTTAGCATACTCCTTTTTCATCCAAGCATTTTCTTAAACCTTTAAAGTAGGAGCTAGAGATTTAATGCATCTATATATGAACATACTGATAAAATAACCTTAAATTTATATAACACTAAACAATGCTTAAATTACGACATACAATTGGGTTTGCTTTTATCTGCCCCAGTTCCACTCTCTTACAATGAGATAATCCAGCTAGTTCCAGAGTGGGCACCATCTGTATTTTATTTTATTATTAAATCCCCAAAATGTTAAGTATACATCAGAGGACACAAATCTAAATATAACACAGAGTTCTTGGAATCCATGTGACATTAATATTGTAAGAATATTGACATAAGATAATAAAGCTTTCTTATTTTTTATTGCTACTACTTTCATACTGCAAAATTTCAGCCTTTCCAAATAGCAGCTGAAGACTGATGGTGCATGCTACAGACCTCTGAAAGGAATTATATCCAAATGGAACAAAACTTCATCGCAAGCCAACGCAGAAGCCAGTCTTTGGCAACTAATGGCATTGCCTTCAACAATGAATACTTCCCTTCACCTGCTGTGAATCAGAAACATCCTTAGAATAACAAATGTCTTGAGGGTTAAAACTAGGATGCTACTGAATGTAATTGCAAGCCTGATTTGGCAGTATTTCTTCCTGATGTTCCTCCCTGCAAAGACACAAGTGCAGCATCTCAGAGCTTGTTTCACAGAAGCACTCCCAGGGGCCAGACTTTCAGGCTGATTTTGCAAGGACAAGAATCCAGACAGAGATTTTTAACTTGTAAACTGTGTACACAGACACAGTGTCCCATAAAACCCCTTGTACAAAATCGTTTTACAGATTTAAATTGCACTGCTGCTAAGTTTCTTTGGTCAGATCAAGAAGAAATGTATTTTGAATCCCATAATGCCTGCGTGCTTGAGATCACAAGGCTATGAGCCTACTTATTTTTCAGCCTCATATACACATATATATATGTATATGAACAACTGATTTCCTAACCTCTTTGTTCCACACCTCCTCTCTCTTCCTGTATGTAGTACAAAGAGTACAAGCAAAATGTGTCAGCACTGCTTTCTTCAGGATCATCTCAGACATATGCTGAGAGATCTCTAGAGCAAAGCAAGACCATATATAGCAAGCAGCACTTCTGCTTTGCATTACATTGCAGCTCCAGCTCACACGCCCCACATGATATAGGTTGGGCAATTGAAGATGTTACTAGGGAGCAAATCTGGTTCGCCATCCAGTGTTTCAAAACCACAGCTTTCACTTGTGATTTATGTTAAATTCAGCGTGCTTCTGAGCTTGTTCTGCAGTCTGCACTTAAATTATGACATCTAGGTAGATTAGGGGTTGGCAAGATTTCAAGAGAAGTGTATAACATTTTAATTCTTTTGTTCCGAACTGCATGCCTGAGGCAACTCAGCAAGAGACAGTCCCTCTCCAAGAGCCGTGACCCCTTTATCACAGGATGTTGATTCAGCATGAGTGAAGATTCCCGAGAGCTGCCAAGCTTAGAAATCAGTGGGAATCAGCATCAGGGAATTGCTGCTTTGCAGAAGATACCAGAGCACTCCCATTCTGATCCTCCTGTGCCTCCCTGAACGCTGGGCAAGACAGAGTGATACAGCTGCTAAGGGCTCAGCAGGCAAAGATATGGATCACCCTCAGAAGCACAGGTAAACGTCACCCAGAAATGTTCAGTGCTGCTGGGCACTGAAGGGGTTTGTAGAGCCTTGTGACATGACTTCACACACCCTCTAGGCATCCAAGCACTTCTAGATAACTGCTCTCTGGGTATCTAATACTTACTACACACAACAGGACTTCCAGTGTCCTTTGAGAAGTTCAAACTAATTATTTTCTTCTCTTATGTTGGTAACATTACTGTTGTCCTGCTACTGCTAAATACCCACTGTCCTTAAACAACAGAAAAGCTAAAGCAGCTACTGGGACTGCACAGGCTGCAAAAGCCTCACAGTAATTTCTCAATATTTAAAAGATGTATTTGCAAGTGTTTAAACATTTGCATTAAGTGTCATTATTGTAGATACCTCTACAAAGAAAAACATTCTGCACTGAATAGCTGATATTTTGGTATTATTTTTACCTGATATTACTTTAAGCTGATACTTCAGAAGGAACAGTTTAATAATTCCAATGGCATTTACAAGAAAATTTTGAAATTAAATAATTTATGATGTAGTTGCTTCATTTAAGCAACTAAATACAATAATACAAAAATTCAAGTTTTTGGGACGTGTCTAAGCAGTTACTCCATAAAATGGCAAAAATGCATACTCAACAGCAGGATAAAAAAAAACTAGTCTGAGATTTCACTTGGGATTTCATATTTTTCTTTGTTCTCTAGTTGTAACTTAGCCAAGTCGGCGTTTGGAGATGCCTTTCTCCTCATCCATGACCTTCTTGGACAAATAACCGTTCTGCAAGGCAAACAGGTGAAGCGTGTGCACTTCATTACAACTGCAGAGGGACAACAAATCTGCAGAACTGTGCATTTCTTTGACCTGCAGGGCTGTGTGCATGACCATGACCTTTTGCACTTCTGCTGTCTGCCCAGCCAAGCTTCCCCACTGTGGTAGTGACCTTCCCAGGACTAGCCCTCATGCCAGCATCTTCTGCTCGTTCCAGCCAGGCTGTTGCAGGCCCGGGCACGGCAGGAGCAGACCAGCAGAAGTACTTCTGAGGGAGCCAGGGCTCCCAGCTCCCATTCAGCTGCCGTCTCTGACCACCTACCAGGCAGTCCAGGAGAAGACAAAGCCAGACTCTTCTCAGGGGTGCTCAGTGGCAGGAGGGGAGGCAATGGATGCAAACTGTGACACGAAAAATTCTGACCAAGCATGAGGAAAAATTCTTTCACCGTGAAAGTGGCCAAAGACTGGACCAGGTCTCCCAGGCTTGTGAGTCCTCCACCCTGGAAGATATTCAGACCTCTACTAGATGTAGCCCTTGGGCAACCTGATCTAACTGGACGTAATCTGAGCAGGGCCTGGACTGGATGACCTCCAGGGTCCCTTCCAATCTACATTACTTTATAATGCTACAGCCTGTAGACAGGCTGCTTTTCAGAGGAGCTTCATCTGATCAGTATGATCTCACCTGTTTGAGACAGAAGATCCCAACTTGGGTAAGACTATGCTTAAATATTATGTGAAATAGTCGGGATTTTTTTAGGAAAAAATTCAGCTTCCTTAGGCAAATTCAATCACGTATTCCACCTGCACAGGGCTTCCATCAAAGGTACCTGAAACACTGTAAATATCATTAAGGTTAATGATATCCATCGTCAGAAAATACAGTTGCATCTCCCAACTTTCCTTTATTCCAATTTCAAGCTGGTAAGAGGAGCTGGTAAGAGGGAGGGATTATTTGCTCAGGCTCATGCCATGCTATTGCAGTTATATGTTCGGCCAGTTCTGAGATACAGAAGTGGCTCCTACGTAGTCCATGTGCAGAGCAGGAAGAGGACACTAGCTACTTCTGCACTACACGCAACCCTCAAAGGCTAAGTCCCCAAGGATGTTTCCCCAAGAGAATATAATCCCCATGATACAAATCTATCTGTGCTTCACTACGTGGCTACCTTTCCTTTACTGTTTATTGGAGCGGGTGTAATGAAGAAAAGCAGATTTGTACCAACATACCTGCCACTTATAAAAGCAGATTTCTGCCTTGCCTCAAGGCTAACATTCAGTAATCTTTATGAGTTTGCATTTTCTGAATTGTTAATACTTTCTTCTGTGACTCCCTCTCCTTTTTCTACTTGACTTTTAACAAGTGAAAAGGATTAAAAAAAAATAAAACCAAAAAAGCCCAACATTTAATCCATTCTCTAAGGAATGACTAATTGAAAAGGGGAGAATAACCTCGCCTAATTATAACTGCCAGGATTTTTACCTCCTGGTAAGTATACTAATACTCTTGCACTAATTGCAACTTTCCCCTCCTCCTTTAAGTTTTCAAATCCAGTCTCAAACTGCTTCTTTATGGAAACATTTTTAAAACTCATTACCACAAGTCTCTTTTCCCCAGCACAGATGCCAGAGGCTCTGGGGAGTCCAGGGCTCTTCCTCCAGACCCTGTCATTTTGCCACCTCAGAGTTTGTTTGAAAGAAACAGTAGCACTGTCATAAACACCTTCATCATTTACGACATGAAACATCATTTGCAAGGAGAGAGAATGTCTTTCATTAGACTGACTGATGTAGCTGGAAGAAAGACAGATTCCTCAGCTGAAAGGAGCCAGCTGCAGAAAAAGACTTGTTCGATGCTGGAGCAGCATGTATGCATTTCAGCATCTTCTGTTTGACTGCAAATCAAGCGATAACCACACAACATCTGGTAAACCACTGTGGCTGGTGTGGGGGCGAGGGGAAAGAGGCACGCTATAGCCAGTGAAATACAGTTCAACTCACTGCACAAAAAACCCAAACAACCGTACTCTTGCCAAAACCAGGACAAGACACACATCACGTTACGACCAGTGCAGCCTTCCCACAAAATCCATGAGCGTGGAAGAGATTACTACAGCTGGCTGAAAACAGAACAATTCTACCTCAGTTTACATCTGCAAGAGAATATGTAGGATATTCATTTACTGGTCTGAATTTTACCAATCCTGAAGCTTTTTTGGGTGGTGTTGGCGGTTTTTGTTGGGTGTTTTATTGGGTAGGAAGCCTTTCAGACAGGTAAACCATCTGCCATATACTTCTGCTGCATAAGAGATTAAAAGGGCAGCAACGAATGTTTGTCTTCTGACGAGAGCCTTCCACTGCTTCTGGTTTGGACTTTGCTAGCCCAGGTCATAAAAGCACACCCCGGAGGCAGAGGTACATACTCAGAAGCCCTCCAGAATCCGAGATGCTCTTACTTATAGCTCTTACTCTAGCCACTTCTGAGACGCTATTCCCATAGCTGTAAAAGACATCTGAAACAGTCATAATAAGCCAAGGATCAAAAGAACCAGCAGTAACTTCATATCATTGCCATTTCAGCATTATTTGCTTCCAGTAGTACCACCCCCGCCCCCAAAAATCCAACAAAAAAACCACCCTTCTACCATCTGGGTGCTTCATCGCGTACTGAAGCAAAATGTTACTCCCTCACAATAATCACAATCAGAGAATTCATTAGTCTATTCCCTCACCACCTACCATTTCTCACATTAAATGGAGAATATTTGTGATCTGGAGCAATCAAGTTTCTGAGGCAGAGAGCAAAAATTTGCTATTAGAATAGTCCATCACCACAGGCCTTTCCTTCCTTCCTCCCTCCCACCCACAGCCTTTAAGGGAAACAGTTACAGCTCACTGGGAACAGAGGGAAACACCTCACATACTGAGCAAATTGAGCTCATGCATGCTGCCCTACACACATTTCCCTACAGCAGTTCCTACTTGGGCCATGAACACCACTTGGTATCTTTGCACCACAGCTGATCTTGCCCTGTTACTGGGACAAACTAAACCATTCTATTTAGAGGAATGTTCGTCAAAAGGCTATTTCAGAAGTTAAGAGATCCTAAAGTCAAAGCATGCTAAAATTCCCTGGAAGAGAAAATGCTGACCTACCTTGAGGTGAGGTCGCTCAGCCACTCTCCCATGGAAAGAAGCGGAAGCTGCCAAAGGACTCGGCAGTTCAGAAAACAAGGCACTTGCATGTATTCACAGTTCTGGCAACATTAAGGTTAATTTAACCTCCTCAAACTGTGCCCGCTGTGCACAGACTATTTCTTTCGCTTCAGCTTGAAAGACTTGTGGGTCTCTAGACGCCCCTCCTGCAGATGAGGAGGGATGTGAAGCAGTGCACTGCAGCCACCAACGCCAAACTGTGCTGCTCTGGAGATTGTATGATAGAAAAAGACTTGCCATACTAACCCGAAGATACAGGTTTTACATCCCTTTCACCAAAGCAGGCACCTAATTGACTCGCCTAAGCTTACGTGTTCTACATCTCAGCAACATCCTCATCTCCGAAAAAGGATGACACCCAGTATCCACGTCCCAGGATCAGGTCATAACAAACCCTTCTTCCGCTACCTTGCTAGCAACCTTTTTTCTAAAACAAAGCAAAAGAAACAAAAAACTCAGTATAATAAACCTAATAATCTGCTAATTTCTTTCAAATTTTATCTAAAGCCCCAAGTAATTAGAAGGTAAGTTAGAGGACTTTGCATTCTCACAACGCGAATCTTGCCCAGCTAATTTTCCAAATGAATCGAGAATCCAGATCCAACCAACTACACTTTAGTCACTTGGCTAGCAAGGAGGACTTAACTTACATTAATGAACACAAGACTTCATTAAAATGCAGTTTTAAGTTTAGCAATACGACAGAATAGTCTATTGAAGGAGGAAAGGGACAGGATTGAAACTGCAGACTCATTTACTTCTTGCTACTTACTGCTAACAAATTAATACAAATTAAAAATCAATACAGCAGGACAGCGCGAGGCAAATGCTACTGTCCCTGAAGAGAGGACACGTTAGACCCATCATCCCCGTGCTGCCAGGCATATCGCTGTAATTCTGCAGGACAGGAGAGGACAGGGACGAGCTGCCAGGAGGGGCAGGATTTGCATCAGTTTCCCCTCTGCACTCGACTTCTGTTCCCTTGTGCCCTCTGCACTCAACTTCTATTCCCTCGTGCCCAAACTGTCTTCTTATGTAGACAGCACTGGTGCCAACTTCAAATTTATTATAGTGAGGAAGCCTGTCACAGAGCTACTCGAACTACTTGCTGCTGTCATTAAGAATGACCACAGACTGAACGGGAACACATTTGGATTTCATCTTAAGCATCATATCCTAGACCATATGCAAAGCCACTGACGACTCCAGTAATCTTGGTCAGTCAAAATCCAAATCACACCAGCCCCGGGAGAAAAGCTGAAACGGAATGCAAAGGATCCGGTACGCAACGCCAGCCACACACCACGTAGGAGTGGTTTTTCCATTCTTCAAACATGACCTCGGCAACGCTTCTTGTTGTGCAAAAATCAGTATGAAAAAAGTGTATAAAGCTCTTAGATAAAAAAGGGTTTTCCTCACAGGTGCTTAGTATAAAGTTAAATTTTGACAAATTTATTACACAGTTGTACTTACCACAAGGAGGAGCAAGGAAAACTGGTGCCATGCAGCTGAGCAAGATTGTTTCTCTATGACCTGCAGTTTAGGTACATTTCATATACAAAGTGCCGAAGTTTCACCATCATGGCAACTCAGAAAATATTGATGAAGGTGACTTGCCACATATTATTTAAACTGGATTTACACCCTTATATTTTTTAATTGCACTGGGTAGGGAGACTATCTAAATAAAAATAATTTCAAAAATCACATCACTTTTACTACTTTTACATTAAAAAATATCAGTCCTCTTTCAGTTGAAGCACATTTCTTGTAAGCATACGCATGCTTATTCTTCTGTCAAGAAGGCAGCTACAAATACCTAACCTTCAAAGTATTTAACAGAATTAAGATGTATTTCTTTTTTAAAAAAATAAAAATCAAATGTCCTTCCCTTGTTAGTAACTCCCCACCCATGGAATTCATCCTTAAATCCTAACTTGTCACTCCTTTAACACAGACAACTATATCTGCATGCATATGTAAAGGCAACACTCCACTGCACCTTCTTTCCAACTACTTCATAGCAACCTAAACATTTAATACATATTACTTTAAAGAAATTTGAGTGAATTTATTGTATAAAATTATGATTGGCATGGTACAGAAAAGTTCCTTTTAATGCATGTTTCCCATTAACTTGTACACAAATATTACAAGTATCAAGCAAAATGCAAAAGTCTTAAGAACTAATTCCATACTACAAAAGTGTTCACATAGTGAAGTTACTCTGGTTACAAAATGTCATGGAAATAAAAGCACTTCAAAATACATATTTGGGAAATGTTCTTGAATAATCAACACAACCTTAAGTTAGTTAAAAAATGCAAAGAAAGAGATACCCTCTTCAAAATACTATTATTGATTTGGCAAGATGGAGAAAAGTTCAGATCAGTTCATTTATTGAAGGATTGTTCTTTCTAAGAAACAAAAAAAAAATAAAAAACCTTTAGTTAAGAAAGGGCTCGGTTATACTATGATGACAAATAACGCCATCAAAAAGTTATCTGGCTCTCTTGTTTTCACACAGGAGCTGTCAGAGGCAGAGATGTGTAAATGAACACTTCCAGGTATATACAGATTGCCGTTTCAAAAGCCAACCAATCAAAACAAAAAGCCAGAAGAACAAAAAGGAGACAATCTGAACTTTGATGTTTCATTTAACTAGTTCAGTTCCTTAGGTGACAAGACCCAGCAACGGCGCTCTGCAATGGATACACACTTCAGAACGAAACTGAACTTCCCCTACCAAGGAATGCATAGATGTCACGTTACGCGAGTACCGTACGTCCTCGCAGTAAGGCTGTCAGAGGCTACCAAATCTCTGCTTCCCAACGGCGACCTTGAAGACCTGCTATTCTCAACAACACAAAAATGCTTGAACCCAACAAACAGCCTTACAGAAAGGAGGTGCAGTCATACCGTTAGAAAATAACACAAAATCTTCAAGAGTGAAAGCATCCTTCAAAACTTAAACAAAATAACTACAAAATAAGCAATACATTACATCATTTTTGTATCAGATGACTTGCGCGTGTTTGAGCAACTGAACATTGGTACATATATCTACATGAAACTCACACATACAAGACATCACGTTCAGGCATTACTGTTGTTTTCCTTTTACACACACACAAGCTACTATCGGGTGATCCAGTCTACTCAAACGCAGCGAAAACCAGCCCACAGCATGGGTAAAAGGAGCATCATCCAATACAGTGTTGTCTTGCAAAAATGGAGTCAGAATTCCTGAGTCTCAGAGACATTACTGTCCTCCCCCATTACTGGATTATTTATTTTTCCAAGGAGAACCTCTAGTTCTCATTTCTTCGCTCTGATGAAATTTATAATAGATTGCGTCTTTTAAGAAAACATAAAACTTTTAGAAAAAAACATGCCAACCAAAGTGAATTTTTAAAGCTTTTTAAAAGGAGGGAGGATTCACTTACAAAATAAAGGCCACCTTCATGTAAAATCAGTACTGCCAGTACCCCATCACGCTGTTTAAAGGACAGATTTAGCTCCCTGTTCTGGAAGCCTTATTACATGCAGTCACGTGACTTGAAAAACTCCATCCTTTTAACAATTAAAAATACTATAAATAGGACTAACGTGGAACAGCCCTTTGTTACAATCGCCAAGGTGGCAAAACCAATGCAACAGTTAGGTCATGAAGTCTCCTTCAAACAGTCACTGCAATCTATTATAACTTCTATATTTTCCCTTTTACTTTGCATATTACACAGTGTAACTTAAAATGTTATTTAAGAGCACTTCAGTCCCACAATGTAGGATTTAAGCTTGTGTGAATACATACGCATGGCTCTGCAACACTTTTAATGACTTACAAAAATACATTCAACCAAAACTTTACATAGGGTTCTCTTTTTTTTAAAATCAAAACTGAAGGAAAAGCCAAACGGCCCCATCATTAGCTAAATAATACAGTCCAAGTTCTGGAAGCAATTCCAAAGCAAAAGCACATCCAAGAATAACATACATCGAATTGCATACTTTCTTGTTCATCTTTATCAGCAATAAAATTCTACTGCATATAATTATTCAGCCTTATAAATAATGCTAAGCAGAAAAATATTTACCTCTGTGCTACTTTTCTCAGTTTATAGAAGCATTTCTCAGTTTATAGAAGCAAAGAAAAAAAACCTAAAGTGCAGACTACAGGCCATGACAGGCGTAATAAATGACCAAAGGTGCAGCCAAATTTGCATTTACATCTTAAGTTACTTCACCACCTTTCTCTTCTTGTTAGAAGTCACTCCATGTGCAATTGAAGAGCTGGTCAGTTGGTTTTTGTGCCACAGTACAACCTGTAACCACTTGTAATCTTTTTAAAACTAGTTGAATTGTCCATAGACATTTCTAGACAATAGCTTAGGTTCACAAAACCTTACTTTATTAATACTTGAAATCACACAATATTGACACCTCCTCCAGAGAATGCTACTGTCCTTTTGTTGCAGTATGTGGTTGAACCACTGATGCTCGGTTGACTGTCTTTAACAAGTGACGTCTTCATTTCCATTTCACACGCTACAATAGCTGCATTCAGTTCCACTTGAGCTCGGTGAACGACATAAAACATGAGTCCTATGCTTATGACAATCTGCAAATAAAAAAAAAGAGCGTTGTAGGCTATATAAACTGTAACTATGAATACAAAGCAACTGTTCTGAACAAAACAAAAAGTTGTCAATGCAGAGATTTACGGAGGCATCTGTTGACTCAATGCTTCACAGGCAAGACATTAGAAAGAAGATGAACTTGACCAATGAGTGGCTGTGAACCTGCATATGCTAACAACTAGCATAGAATTATTAAGGTTGGAAAAGACCTCTAAGATCATCAAGCCCAACTGTCACCACAATACCACCATGCCT
>Ga0181612_146089_pt1 | contig 15482 bp, 9 predicted proteins | sample HoacroProtozoa21_FD_119630 | JGI IMG/M metagenome (GOLD analysis project Ga0181612, IMG submission 119630) | Hoatzin crop microbial communities from Cojedes, Venezuel. Combined Assembly of Gp0051906, Gp0051904, Gp0051908 | reverse complement strand
TCCAACTAGACTCTGTGCTGCTGATGACAACCCTCTGAGCTCTGCCATTCAGCCAGTTCTCAATCCACCTCACTGTCCACTCATCCAGACCACATTTCCTGAACTTAAGGAGTGTTTATAGTTTATAGCTTCTTATTGAAAAGGCTGAGAGACTTGCTGTTACACAAATGCTACCAGGTGCCTAAAACCAAAATACTTCGTCATACAGCCTTATCTCAGACCTGATGGATTTGTATCTTTTTCAAACATCAGCAAAGGACTCTCACCTTCCCAGATTTCATGTGCATTTTCACTCTCACAGAGGTTTCTTCTGCAGCACAGTACATCTAGCTATGTAATTTGAAGTCATTGAGATAATTTTTATAAGTGCTGCCCAACACAAATGCCTGTATGTGTTTACCATCTGTGTCTGGTTTTACCATACGTGTATATAACAAGTAATATAACTTGGCTTAGTACAAGTTACAGATAAATAAAGACAAAACTTCATGACTGACTGGATCAGTGAGAAACGTGAATATACACCTGTGTTTGCGTTGTACATAGAATGTATGGTTTTGAATATTGTTTTGGCAGCTTTATTTTACAGCCTTCTCTTTTTCTCATACTACGATGAATTAAAACACATAACCTTGGGCAAGGATATCTACTTACTTTATTAAGAAGTGTAGCATAAGGAATTCCTTGACTATTCTTACAGCTAAGTCAGGTAAAGAGCTGTATCACAGCTCAGTTGATATGGGCTGACAGTGCTCATGGACATACTAGACTAAGAAATAAGTCCTAGGTTATAATAAAGAGAGATGGAGTATATTTTAACAGGAATAGCAGTAGGAAAAGTGGATTTTTTTTTTAATAACTGGAAGCCAGCATTCTCTCAAGTAAATACAAGGAACTGTAATAATATAGATACCTGACTATATGAGTTACAGGTAGTAAGGGATGTAGGTAGATAAATTCTACTCCTTGTCCCTCTACTTTGGATTGTTCTGGTTTTGGCAAGTCCCACAAAAGCTGCAGAAGCTGCTTAAATATGTTCATTTATAGAGCTAAGATGAAATGCTAATATTCTGCTCCAGAGCTGGATGGAGACAGCAATAGGGACAGGTCAACTCTCTTCGTCTTCCTCCAAGGAATAAAGCAGTTGGAAGCTGTGAAGAAAATGAAAGGACAAAGCGTGGCATATCGGAGTGCTCATGCTACCTCGTGTTTGGGTATCGCCTGTCTTCAGCTACTTTTGGACCCAGACTTTGTTGCAGCAATCTGTTTGTTTTGCATTTGGATTTGTGAGTGGAACCTATACCTGTTTGGTAGCTCAGCGCCACAATACAGCCGAATCTTTTGAAAACCCTTCAAATGGCAGTAACTAACTTGATAATTTGACCTAAGAAAAGTCATAGTGTCAGGTACTGAATCTTGAATACACAAGTCTGAAGAGGATTTAAGGGTCAAAGTGAGCAGACAATTCAGTGTGAAATTCCAGAGTGGTGCTGGAGCAGAAGGGATTAAGGCAGCCTTTGGCTATGCAAGCAAAGAAGCTGTGAATCATAGTAGGATGTAGTTTTACCTAAGTACACAGCACTGGTGAGCCCAACATTGGAATAACAGCCTGGGGTTCATCAACACTAGCTTAGAAGAGATTTGTCTCATCCGGAAATAGATATGCAAGCTGTGTCAAGGTGAATTATCTGCTAGCAGAAAGTGAATCTTCTAGAGTTTTGTTGTCTGGTGAAATGGGTCCCATCATTGCTGCTTGTAGTTTGCATGCAGGATGTTGAAAAGTTGGAGGCTGGTCAGAAGAGGGCCATGAAATGATTTAAGACCAAAACAGTTGTAGTTACAGACTCAATCTGTTTAGTTTATCAAAAGAAAACTTGGAAGTGACATGATTACAGTGTACTTTGAAGGGACAAAATAGGGGCCCTAAAAGGTTCTTTATCCTCACAGACAAAGGCATAAAAAGAACTAATGGCTGTAAACTCAGGCTTGTTAAATACAAATGAGAAATTAAGAACATTCACTATTTGGAATCAATGAGAAACAAATTACTAGTGTTGGTGGTGGATTCCTGATTTTTAGATAACTTCAAGTTATGACTGGATAGGAGATGTAGTTTAGAAGAATATAAGTTATTTGGGATAATATAATCAATCATTCTTTATTTGCTGTTGTTAATAGGAATATTAAATCTTTTCAGTCACTAAGGTTCCAGTATGATACACTGTCCACAGATCTTGCTCCCATTTCTTTTTCTGAAAAATACCAAATGTAATTTTGTTGTTTATTTTTTGTTTTTTCAACAGTGACTGTGGGAGGAAAAGTGTCTGAGAAACTACAGTATAATAAATAAATAAATAGTGCATATAAAATACATTTTCATACGTGGCTCTACTTCCCCTCAAGAGGCTTGAATCTAATATCGGCTCAAATCTCAGCATTTCAAGTCCTTCAGCAAAATTCATGCTAATAGACCCAATAGTTTTGGATTCTGCCGCTACTGCCCTGACACACTCAAGAATGTCATATTAAAACAGCAAACACAAGACTAATTCCCATTGTTATTCCAAGCAAACAAATTGCCTCGGAAGCAGTGGAACTAATGCAGATGCCATCATAGGGATTTATTATCTGTATTCCTTCATTTCTTCACAACAATAACCTGGCATCTTCCCTACCCCCTGCCGTGATAGCCTACCAGCTGTCCGCTCGGGTCGTTGCCTGGCTTCTCCTCTGTTGTCTCCATTTTCCCTCTTCCCTTGGGCACAGAGGGCACCCCAAATGGCCCATCATCCCATGCTCAAGACATGCCTATGTCTTGGTTGGGTCCTTTTCTCTGTGTCTTGGCAAGGGGCTGTGCATGGGTTGCATTTGAACGTGTGCCGACACATCAGCCAGCCAATGCACGCGACAAATCTGTTGTGACCAGCTTGCTGACAACTGCTGTTAGACTCATTCCGCAACCTCTCCCTCAGTGCAGAACATTAACTGAGATCACTCTCATCTGCCCAGCCACAGACTTTCATGAAATTTTTAGGAAATTATTTGTCATTGATATCTTACCTTTCTGTCTGATGGGCTTGTAGTCGGCACATGATAGAACGATAGACAGAGACAGCAAGATCACGTAAGCTGCATTCCCCTGGGAAACCAGACTGAAAACACATAAGGTATGTGTTACAGAACACACTGGCTTAACTTTTCTGGCCTCTAAGTGTGTTTAAACCATAAATCTTCCATGGGAAATATGCAATTTAATGAGAAGCAGAACAGAGTGAACTCAAGATGAGTTCAGGATGATATACTGAGTGTCTGTATCTCCAGAAAGTAATTCTACTTCTTTCCACAGACAAGTACTTTTTTAATATTGTTTTTCTTTGAGCAATAGCATATCTCATATACCATTAGATATTACAAGATTTCCTAGAAATATACAAATGGATTTCAGAAGCTTCATTCTTCTACCACTTATAGTCTGAAAAATATTAACAAGTTTTACTTCAAAAGGCAGCAAATCTGAGCTAAGTGCAAAGTTACATGAAATCTGTTCTTCCTTTTCATGTATTTTTCCTGAGTATCCGTGTCTACATTATTGTCATCAGCAGGACCTATGAAGGTAACAGCATGGAGCAACTGATCAGATCAGGCCTGAAATCTGCAGTGCTCATAGGCTCTTGTTTAAAAAAACAGAAGTGGAGGCAACAGGAGTCTGTGATTCCCTTTGTAAGCTCATTTAAAACAACTCTAAATTAATTATATGTAAAGTATTAAGAATGCAGACAGCCACAATAAAGTCAAAGATGTGAAAGTCTGCAGTAGGCTACATGAACAACTTTACATTGCAGAAATCCTTTTTGGTAGACCAACTTTTGCAGATTTCTCTGCAAAATGATTGTTAAAGGTGATAAAGTGCAGTTAATGAACACCACTATGAAGTCCACTTCTAAAGCAATGTCAATTAAACCCCACATTCCCTGAGGTTCTAGGAGGAAAGGATGATGAAGTAGAGCCTAGAGAATCCAGATAACTGATTTAAATGTAAATTTGGATTCAAACTTATAAGAAATAATTACCACTGTGTACAAATATGCTGACTTTCCAGTTTCCTACACAGGACTAGCTGGCCTACACAACTACATGGGGCTAACTAATGTATTTCAGGTATCTCATATTCACTTCCACATTGTTACATCATTATATTTTTTGAAGAACTGTTGTCATGGAAGGGAAAATTTGTCCCCCCTTTTTATTTGACTTTTTACAGGAAATTTTTTTTAACTAGAATTTGTCTCTCTCTACCCATTGACCAGTTTTTTTTTCTCTGCCAGATTCAGTGTCCGGTAGGAGGACAAAAATTTTGCATACTAGTGGTAATGGGTAGTATCTCTAACCCAGCTTCCGTGCTAGATGATGTTTTCCTGAGAAAATGTCACCCTCTGAGGAGAAAAACAGGGTTTTTTTAATTAGACAGATCCCTTCCATGTTGCAGACTTGTTAGACTTTTTCAGTGATTATCTGATCTTCTTTGTATCATTTTTAAAAAGTTATTTTGATTGCACCTACTTCTGGTGGCTGAGCTTTGGGCTAAAATAAGGAATAAAGAGCAGGTATAGAAGAACTTTGAGAGGCTTTGCCCCCAGCTGAATATACACTCAGTAGTGTGCTCTCATTTCTAGGTAAACACAAAACATAAATGTCAGAATGATCACATGCCTCTGCCAAGAATCTTCTACAAAGCCAGACTGAGTCTAGAGAATGTGAACTGCCATGCTCATGGGTCTTCTGAGAAAAAATGGAAATTAAACGGATGTTGATACCACCATAGAAAAATTAGTAAAAACTGAGTGACTGATTTGTTCATTTGGGATAAAGCAGACGTGTGACAGTACTGTGACACGGGCAAACTGGAGAGTCTGGAGAAGCGTCATGAAGACGGTGAAGGGCCTGGAGCATCTGACATGCAGACAGGCTGAGAAAGCTGGGCCTATTAAGGCTGGAGCAGTTAAGGCTCAGGGAGATCTTAACAATGTGTTTGAATACCTGATGGGAGGTGTTAAAAATGATGGAGCCAGGCTTTTTTCAGTGGTGCCCAGTGACAGGACAGACAACGGGCACAAACTGAAATACAGAAAATTCTATTTAAATGTGCAAAAAAGGTTTTTTTTGCTCTGAGGATGGTCATACACTGGAACAGGTTGCCTAGATAGCTTGTGGAGTCTCCGTCCTTGGAGGTACTCAAAACCTGACTGGACATGGCTCTGCGTGACCGTGCTTGAGCAGGGGTGTTGAACAATAATCCTGTGATTCCTATTCTAGAGGCTCCTGTACAGGACTGGTGAGGCAACAATCACTATTTTGTCTGCTGGTACATATTTAATGTTCCATAATAAATAATGTAAAACATAGTTTAAACACTTTTCTGTTTGTTTTAAACATAATTTCCCTCTAACTTGCCCACCACAGATTTTCATGTGGAACTTTCTAATCAACACCAATTAGACAGATTTCAGGCAGGGAGGATGCATTAGGCCCAGTGCAACACTTGTAATGTGAGAAGTATTATGTAGAGTAAGAGCTGACAGCCCACCCTTGGGCAAATACGGAAACTGGGCTTAGAGCCACAGTTTAAACTTGGATTTTGCTTGTTAAATTCCCAGCAGGTCAGTGATTCAGTGTATGCATTCAGATAACCAGAGACAAGATATCTTGAAAATGACACCTTGTTACAGAATGGGAAACGTGGGATGAACTATTAACTTTCCTTCCTCTTCCTCCTATTAGCTTATCTATCCCATTTGTATCTTCTATATCTATCAAGGGAAGAAGGGAAAAAAAAGATAATACATATGCTTTTCATCATCATGGCTGTGACATGTTGCAAGCACATGCACAGACTGGATCACCTCGTTAAATTCTGGTGACAGGCTGTGCTCAGATGCCTCCTGGTTCTTCACAATGCACAAGTGACCTTTCCCAGCCACTCACCAGAAATGAATACAAGCTGGTACAAAACCAATACCAAATAATTTTAAAAGGATTAGCAAGCCTGCATAGTTCAGCGGGTCCTGCTCTGTTGGAGAGGCACGTATAACTCCCGCTCATGGGAAAGGATTATTTTCACCTCTCCAAAGGCAGCCCTGGGAGCGTTCTCCGTCTTTCTCTTCTGCTGCACTCTCGATATTTGTTCACAAAGAAACCCAAGTTGTTTCCATTTTCAGTCCTACCTTCCAGGTAGTAAAATACAAAAATCTGTGGGACTTCTTTCTCTAGTTCTGTTCTGTGTCTGTTATATCACTGCCCACCTTCTTATTCTCGGACTCTTTTGTTTTTGATGAACTGTGTTTATGAAAAAGAAAGTGCAAGCTAGAGCTCAATGAATAATAAAACACACTAAATTGCAAATATTTTATTTAAACTTTTGGGGAAAAATTTCCTTCTGTAAGCTGTGAAAGTAATGAAAAAATGAATAATGTATGGGAAAAATATCATTAAATACATTGAGTGACTTATTTGAGGAATATTATTCAATAATCCCTAGGGAAAAAAAATGCCCCACATGCCAAGCTGACATACTTCTGCTTTTCACATACCAATCATAGATGCTGTATTTGAGGCTGTTATTGCAGAATATCCTGCTGGACAAAAAGATATGTTGGTAACAACTATTACAGGTGATTATTGTAGGAAAAAAAGGCCCCATGGTCCTTGAAGGAGATAATTTCTTTTCTGAGCAACTTGCATACTGGTAGAGCATTACACTGAGTGGTCACTCCTACCTCTGTTCCCAGAAACTTGTGAAATGATCTGGGAAAATCTAAACACTGTTGTAGACATTGGAAAGATCTAGTCTCAAATCCTGGAAAATTCCAGTTCTTCTTAGTTTAGTATTATGGGCTATTGACATACTAAGCACTTACTTTCTGGAGCTAGAAAGAGCAGAAGTACTAATTTAAGTGCACTTGTCAATTCCGTATTTTGAAGTCTTGATCTCCTTATGTCAGGTTTTTATCTGTAAAACAATCTCAACAGCCCTTCCTTTCTGCAATCCTTTTCTCCTGTCTATTAAAACTGCAGCATCTCAAGGGCGAGGGCTGTCTCTTTTCTATATATTTGTATATTATCTAGTACAATGGAGCCTCTGGATGCTGTCACAAGACATTTTAACTGGGTATTACCAGGGTGGACTCCTGGACAATGCAATGAAGATTAGTATTATCCATCATAAACCTGACAGTATTACAAACTAAAACAGCACAGTCTGGAATCTGACACTGGCCTTTGAATAAAAGCTTGAGATTTCATGATTGTCTTCAAGGGGTGACTTAGTATGGGATTTGCAAGAGACAATGCAGTGGAGCTGTCTACCTGATATATTTTGATATGAAACTAGTTAACTCCCCTATATTCATTTCTTGTTTTGCTGGTTGATGCGTGACGACTCCAGAATTTAGAGTGCATATGACTGCTCATCTCTCCTAGCTTTCCTTTTCGATCCTCTGTAAAAGACCCTCTTCAATGCTGGACACAGATGCTAACAGCAAGTTGACTGCAGCTAAAGGCACAGAGACAGCCAGACCTCTTTACCAAACACAGGTGTCACACACTTTTCCAGGGAGTAATCAGAGCATTTTTCAGACTAGGGGCTTGGTGTTGCTACTGACAAGTGACTATTCCCACTCCTCAGTCATTCTTGAGAAAGCCTGTGGTCCTGTCTGTGGACAAAGCCTCACGACCACCCACAGCATTGGCTCCCAAATCACTTTTCTCTTTGCTTTTTCATGTATTTATCTACCTTTCAAACTCAGCATCTTGACTTGAATTCTGAAAGCACCTTCCTGACATCAGAGTGCTCTCCAGGGCGTCAGCCCACCAGATCTACAATTCAAGCAAAGAGATGCTGAAGGGGTGAGCTGCAAGAGAGAATTTCATGTGTTCCTTAGGATAGATATGTAATACATCATTATTTCTGGTGCCTGCTTTTACATGTCCTTCTTATGTAGTTTCAATATTTATTGCTTGAAACAAGACAGATATTTTCTTGATGGACCCTTGGAGGCTCAGAAAGAAGCAAAGAAGGTTGTGGTCATTGTTTTCAGCTGAAATCCAATCCTCAGTTCAAATCCTCTTATTTCAAGTCTGCTTCTGACGTGAGAATCAGATTTTCAGTAGGGAAAACCAAAGCCTTCAAGGGTGATGGTTGTATGCCATTAAGTAGTAAAAATGGTGCAAACTTCTGAACAGTTTGTTGTTTTTAAATTGATGCTTGAAGTAATTATGACACTGTCTTGCTGTAGCCTGTGCCAACGTGATGTAATGCATGTTGCTCCACAGGCAGGTTGCTGTAGCTAATTTTCTCTAGTGCTTTGCTTTGGCACCAACAGCATCCCTCATTAGATTCTTTATTAGTACATTTAAATACCCTTTTAGAACCATTAAGTCTGAAATGGCTTTATTCTTCATTCAGCAGTATTTGTGTTCAACATCTTTTCTCAGAGCTCCCTACAAGGGTCCTTACAACAGATGTTATGATGCAGTTGAAGGAACGTGAACCAAGTTGTAGGTAATGGTCCATGCTTATTTGTTTTGTGTAAGCTGTGGTTTCTATAGCTACTGTACATCTGCTTCATGCCATTTGCTGATCACTTTCTGTAGCTGTCTCAGTCTAGATATTTAAAGCATGCTGTACCGATTCTGCTCGGCACAGCAACCTGATAACGGCTCGACACGTGAAACAAGCAGCAAATTTGGAAACATGTTTGAAAACAGCTGCTAAGTCTACATAGTAATTCTCTATCTACTACTGGCACAATGGCCACCTTGCCAAAAATTGAAACACATGAAAGTCCAGTCTCAGCAAAAGACTTGAAAAGGCAACTAATGTTGAGTGCAATTAGGCACGGTCTCAAGCTGGTGGCTAAATTGGGCTCCTGGTGCGGGAACCCAGAGGCAGAGACAGCGAATCTCTCTATACTCTGCACTTTTACCAAAGATCAGAAAACATCCCTGGCTGAGTGATATAGCTCAGCTGGGGTCAGTGGAATCATCTGAGAGCTCCACCAAAGATGGATTTGACTCATTGTTTCACTATTGAAGTTTTTACTGTTGAAGTTTTTCCTTCTGACCTAGAAGCAGAGCAGCAGTGTCTTGGCCTTTCAAACTTTGCTTTTACTGAAGGAATTCCTCTTCTTTCCTTAAATCTCTGCTTCTGTCATCATTGAAAATAATGCTATTTGGCTTAAACTGCTGGGATTAAAGAGTGACAGGAAGGGCTAATGTTTTGTATATTTTACATCATTTGTGTACTTTTTTTTCCTGCCACCGTCCCCTAGCCATCCTATCTGCTTCTTCTTGTTTTGGTTGGTTAGGGTGAGTTTGCTTTTCTAAGTGTATAAGGGAGGCAAAAAAGCTCAATTGGCCCGTTTTCCTTTATAGCTTACTTTCTGAAGGAAGTTGGGCTTACATCATCTTTTTTCCAGGTCTTCCCTTATAATTGTTCACATATCATGTAATTTCAGCTATATTTGACCAAAGGGGTAGAGAACTCAAAGGTATTCATGCCTACAAACCGCTTCTCCCTGGCTTCTTTTCCCCCCATGAAATACCCAAATTACTTCCTCCACTGAGCAAAAAGGCTGTGGCACTCAGCTGCATTGTTAGACAGCTGAGAAGCCACCTGGGAGACAGCCTCTGGAAACAGTACCTCTGAAGCACTGCAATACTCAGATCAGCTGGTTTGGGATAGTGCTAAATGATACTTTACCTTTCATGGTAAAACTTTGGGAGTTGTATTAATTTGCAGCATTTTTTTTGCACTGAATCTTAAGGCATTTCTGGTCTTCATGGCAACACAATAAAACTTTAATCAGATAAAATGTGCAAAAGTTTCTTCATATTTGATTAATAGGCTCATTTATTTAAAATATGACGAGAAGCTACCAGCACATTAATTGCCTTCAGCGACTGTCTTGTAATAACTGGCTGGGTTTTATTAGTTCATAATGCTGGTCTTTCTGTCTTAATCTGACATTATTGATTTTCTACAAAAAAGAATGAAAACAAATGTTCCCTTCCTCCCTTTTCACATCTCAAATTTCAGATACCATCCATACTTTCTTGCAGCTCCAGCAGAGCCCACGGAAACTGTAGTTTGTGAGGACGCAAAGAATGTTTATTGCATATGAGAAGTTGTAGCTCTAAGACAAATGTAAATTAGATCCAGAGGAAAAAGAAATCAGATTCTTTACTCTGGGAAGAGCGTGAAAATCAGCAAGAAGAAAAACTTACTGAGATCTTACTTCCAGGGTAGAAGGGATTTTCTAGGACTAAATATGCACATTTGAGTCATGAAATGGGTGAGTTTAAGCTAAGTGTATCCTAAGCAAGAAAGTCTACCCTACTTTGCACCTGAGCTAGAGGCATTCAGGCTTGGTCTACCTGCGCAGAGCATCACCGCGGGCCACGGTTTGCACTATGCACACTGCTGCAGCAAAGAACACAACTGTTTTTTCCCATTTTGCTCAGAAAAGTTTCATTTTCCATTTAGAAGAAGTTTCCATGGCTCTGCTCCAGCAGTTTATAGCGTTGATGCAGCGGTAAAGTGGCTGTCATGGTGCTGGCAGGAACTGCCCGAACTTCTCGCCCTCCGGGGAGGGAGTGGGGAGTTGGTGGCTGCAAAGGGAAGATAAAACCATCCGGCAGCGGCGAGACAGCTCTGCGGGATGCAGCAGGGCAGCTGTCAAACACCAGCCGGGTAGGAGATGCACACCGGCTCTCCTCCTCCTCCTCCGGGCTGAGTTGTTTCTGTTCTGGTGCTGGGCACGGACAGGTCGGCGCATTGGGCCAGGGATAGTGCTGGTGCTGCTGCTGCCAGGCTGTTTGCTGCCCTCGGGAAGCACCGTGGCATGGGCAGCTCGAAGGAGTCATTGGCCGAGCACGGTCAGTCACGGGGCTCTTCTCCAAACACAGCCCCACCCAGATGTCCTGTTTGCTGCTCCAGGACAAAGGGTGTTAAATGTGACTAATGTACACTTGTCATCTAGTGCATGGTTCAATATAGCAGCCCAGAGAAAGGGGCGGATAATGCCAATAAAATAGTATTTGCTCCATGAGGCTGCAACATTGGCTTGGACGCGTGGATCGGATTTAATACTCAGTCTTTCATTTTTCTCCTCCTTTAGCAGCATTGCTTCTAATCATAATATATTATCAGTCAGCCCATTATGTAAAGGTGTTAAACTGGGAAAAAATAATGTTGGCGAGTTGCTTTCTTTTCTTCCTTGGATGCACAGAAAATCACAGACATCATAGTAAATGAATAAAATGCATCGTGATGCTATAGCAGCAAGATCTGATTTTATGACGTTCTTTAAACCAGAATACAAAGAAGAAAATTTGGGGTTTTTTATATAAGCAAATATGATTCAAGTATCTGAAGCAAAAGTTTTTTCTTTCCTGCACATCACTGACAGATTTAAAAGAATTGGTGAGACGTATCTGCTTACTGAAATTTCCAACCTCACTGAAAAAGCCCATCAGACCAATATTTTTGTTTTTACTTCTAGTTTTTACAATACTTTACAGAGTATATAATTACAGTTTTATAGACAAATCATACAGACTATCAGTTATCTGTTATATGATGTATCAAGAGAAAAGCCGGTATATTATGTTTATATAAAGCCCTTAACTCTCACGCTTTCCCTGCAGCCAGAGAAACAATGATCCAAAGCATGAACAGACTTAAATGCATTTACTTCAAGCAAAGGGTTATGACCTGGTTTAACTATATCCTGGAGACTAGTTTGACTGGCAAGCGTGTCAGAGTTTGCAGGGTTGGTGCCTTAATCCTCCAGGCCTTGCAATGATATCTGACACTCTGTTCACTGCATCAGAGCTAATAAATGGCCCAGTGGATGATTACCTTTAAATGTTATAGCCGTTGAAAGTAAATTATTGATGGATACATTACCTTATTTCTTTGAAAGATAGCTTTTAGTTCTATTACATTAAAAACTAAACAAAAAAACAGATGGATCATCATCTTTTTAGTCAAAGGTAAAAAAGTTTAATTGAAACAGTATATACTTTGTGTGTGATGCTAATCTGAATTAGAACGCTATTTTTTTCTTTTTTTTTTTATTCTTGCATTTGATTTTGCAATGAAATCAATGTAATTTTTGTTCCTAAAAAAAATGTGACCATACACATGCTTCGGTGAATCATTTGGTGAACTAAACTTGCAAACCGTAAGTAGATACTGCTTAGCTTAGCATTAAAATGTTGACTTCCTGGTGCAAAGTAGGCAATTTCTTCAAGAGGGTGATTTTTCATCCTCCTGTGTGTTTTTTTGGAAGAGTGTAACCAGGGACTCAAGCTGTCACAAACACACAGGAACATTGGAGATGGGAAAAAATCTTTCTTACTGACTATGAGAAAGATGAAAATGGTTGGAGGCACTCAAAAGCTCTACCTTTGCCAAAATTAGGAATACAGAGAAGAAGCCAACAACCCTTGTCCTGGAAGCAGAACTAAGTAACTACCTCCTTGCCTGGCTGCGGGAGGAAATGTTAAGGCTACACATAGAGAGGCAGCGAAGGGCATCAAAGCAGTGTTTGAAAAGAGCTTACACACTGAGTAGAAAACCTACCTGATAAGAAAACAGGGAAGGAGAGGATCTCCCCATTTTGGAACTGACATACCTGACTCAGAGGTGGAGAAAAACGTAGCTTTGCTAAGGATCCACGCAGCACAACCCTGCCTTGCTGGCAAGCAGCTGCAGGCACAGTGCTCAGCCCCACTGCTGGGTGAGCTCTCACCTCTGCTGCAGCTCTCCATCAGCTGTGGCATCAGGCCACCTCTCTTCCATTCTTTCATGGCCCCAGGGACCTTGTATCCCTTCCCAAGTCTCTCCGAAGCTCCTGAGATCTTCATGCTCTCCAGTACACTGGGACTCAGAGCCAGCACATCCTGGGACATGGGATGGGTGTCTGTTGATCTGGGACAGTGTACATCATGATTTTAGTACCAGAAGCTCCTTAGCACAGCTTAGAGAATCAAGAATTATGTTTCTGTATTTTGGATACCTACTCAGGGTGAATTGTCCTACAATGAACAGCAGAAGTCCCAGGAGGAGGAGCGATTTCCCTTTCCTCCCCTTCCAGAAGCAAACCTCTGCTGTTTTTTCACACTGAAGGACGCAAGGCTTGCATTTCAGTCTTCCCTGCCTTATGGAGACTATCGATCACTTTTAGTGTATAACATGCGCATGCCATTTCCTAAGCACTGAAACAAACTGGCATTCAGAGTAAAAAGCTGCGGTAGTTGGGGTTTCTGTTCCCAAAACCTGCCCTCCTCAATCAGTCACTCTGTGGGACAACCTTTTGGCTTCAAAGGGGGATGAAGATGGAGAGGCATGTGAGGAATGCTGAGCTATTAAATCACTTAGCTTCTCAGTTCATCCCTGGACTCTCGCATCTCCATTGCATATAAAACATTTTTAGTTTTTTTTTTTAAACTGGGTGTGGGGGCGGGTGTGTGTATCTGTCTTTTTTTAATTCTGAGCCCAATTCTGAAGCAAACTAGTTTGTCCCTGCCACAAGGAAACCCATGAAGAGCTCATTTCATCCCACAGTCTACTCCATGCCAGAGGGTTTGGGTGTAAATCACACCAAGTTTGGCTCCAATCATTCATGACAGTCTTGTAACATCATCCCAGAAAGCACTTGGAACACTGGTCAACCCCCTTTCTACCCCTGGGCAGTGTAACACGTACCACTGGCATCATATTATACATGCAGTGCACTGCAGCACAGACCTTCCAGTTGCTATGTGGAAATGATTGTAGTGTGGGACCGAAGGACAACCACACAAGACAGAAGAAAATGTAATTCCACATTAGAGATGCATATCTGTATCTGTAGATACAAAGACACAGAGATGTGTGTGTATATATATAGCCACAAGCATAAGCTGGTTGTTTTCACGAGGAGGCTATACTTTAACAGCAGAAGCACTATTTCACACTTACAAGATGAAGAGATACCATGTTTGCAGTCAGGCTGAATTTAACAAAGCTGGGCACTGCAGTGCTTTTCTAAAATAGGGGTCTGAGACATTGGCAGCACCTGCTTCCTCCTCAGCTCTTCTCCTGTTACTGCAATATACACAGAGAGCAACTGCTGGTCACTCTGCCTACTACCCTGCTCAATACACGGATGACCAGGCCTTGCACCTACTGCTTGTGCTTGGATCAGTGGCCACAGGGCTTTGTGTTGCAATGTTTCAGGTGCCTTCCATTGAAAAGCAGCTGTCAGGTCTCATTTCTAGAGAGGCACCCAGAGTAGACCAGGTGAAACGAGTGTGCAGCACGGGGTGCGCTCAGCCTGCTATAGCAGGAGCCCGTCCCAAGCAGTTAGTCACACTGTACCCTGGTTTGGCCTGAGAACAAGCACTGCTCCTTTGGACAAAAGCTTTCAGCAGTGGGGATGTACCCACAGTGAGCAATAGTTCAGATGCTGAGAGCTGCCCTCTGAGGGTGTCCATCCCTGCTGATAAGTTGGCAAAGCCTAGAATAGCCAGCAGGTAACAAAGATGCCATAAGTGGTTGAAGAAACATTACCTCCCACCTCCCTTCTCGGTGCGCTGCCTGCACAGAAAAGCAGGCAAAATCACTGCAAAAAGACTGACAGAGACAGAGTAGAAATTGCCTCTTCATTTTTTGACTGCCAATGGGCAATTTACAGGCAGTTGTGCTGGATTGTCAGAATAATCTACCCAATGTTGTGTATTATTAAAATTATTAATCAGACAACTAAACAGCTCTTCATCATTACTTCCTGTGATACATTTCTTCTGGTATTATAGGCAATTACCTTTCAGAAAGAGAGTAATATAAGCTCTTGTGCCTCCGGTCACCTCTTTCCCACCATTTACTTGCTGCAAGAGATCGGTTATGCACATCTCCAGCAATGCTTGCAGTTCCTCATACGTATATTGTACTCTGTTATTTTAGATGTCAGAAAAAACAAGACCTTATCCCTCCTCACAATCTCAAGGCGAGTAAAAATAACTGCTGCCTTACCTTCTAGAGATTGATCTGGATACCTTTATCCCACATTTCTTCCCTTTTCTTGCATATCAGTACAAGCCCCAGTACTCCTATTCCTATCTTTGAAACACAGGTAAAACGTTCAAATGTTTTTCAGGATCACAGTGTTGATTTTAGGCATTTCTCACTACCTGCAGCAAGGGGCATCACGTTCAGGATTTGATATTTCTCTTAACAGAGCAGCCAGGCCCCCGGCTCTCTAGGTAGCAGTTGTCAGTTAGGGCTGGAGAGTCCTTGAAGGAGGGTAAAAAGGCAAAAAGAAGGTAAAAAGAAGCAAAGAACCACATTCAAGGCTGGAAGCTGTTGCTTTCCTTTGGGTAACCCATCAGCAGCTCCGGGCGAAGCCAAGGTTCCCCGCTCTCGCTGCCTTCCTGGAGGT
>Ga0181612_176218_pt1 | contig 15483 bp, 6 predicted proteins | sample HoacroProtozoa21_FD_119630 | JGI IMG/M metagenome (GOLD analysis project Ga0181612, IMG submission 119630) | Hoatzin crop microbial communities from Cojedes, Venezuel. Combined Assembly of Gp0051906, Gp0051904, Gp0051908 | reverse complement strand
GAAAGGAAAGGAAAGGAAAGGAAAGGAAAGGAAAGGAAAGGAAAGGAAAGGAAAGGAAAGGAAAGGAAAGGAAAGGAAAGGAAAGGAAAGGAAAGAAGGAAAGGAGAAGAGAGAGCAAGATAGAGAAGTAACATTTTCACAAGTATTAACTGATACTTATCAATTGTTGCATGGCTAAGATTTTTTTTTTTTCCCCTCAGAATAACTTGATTTAAAATGAGCATGTTTTGTGATGTTCTTTGGTCATCGTCTTCTTACATAGAACAAAAATACCGAACTAATTCTTCTGCAATGAAGACTGGTTCATGCATTAGCACATTTACTAAGGTTAATTTCTCAACCTCAGAATGGTGTCTTTTCAAATTTACTAGATCTAGAAAAGTTCAAGGTGTCTGTCCAAACAAAGCAAATAGAGAAGTGAAAGATCATGAGGTATTTTTTTTTTGCTGAGGAGAAGTACTGACATTCTTTAATTTGTTTTAAGTAAAATTAAAGCATTCCTTTGTACGTATATGTGTTTGTTGGTATATACATATGTTTCAGTTTCAACTAAAGAAACTGTAGGTGTGTGGTTGCATACAGAAAAATGCTTCAATAAAGCCTAAGTGGAATATACAATCGATGGGTTTAAATCTATATACTGTTTTCTCTGTAACAAAATTCCTGTGTGCTAGCATACATAAAATATGAGCATCACTAATAAACAGCAGCTGGAGTACATAGCAAGCTGGATCTTTGTGTGGAATATCTTTAAGGTGTTTTTGGCACAACTTCCAGGACTGTCTTGACCAACACTTTCCCAGATGTGCAGGATTATGGGATATATCTGTTGGAATCTCTCAGGAAGGCACTTTAATTCGCAGCCACACCTGGGCTGGATATTGCAATCAGCTCCCATTTTCCATTTACAATTTTCCTACCTCGTTCATTTTAATTTCTCTGTTTTCTTCTTTATCACTTAATATATTTTCCTCATTATTGGCATCTGGACTGTGTGTTCTAACACAAACATGGAAAGACCAAATCAAGAATAAAAAAAAAGAGCAAAAATATTCCCATTTCAGATGGAAGAGCAGATGGAGCTCTTGGCACTTCAGAGGATTCAAATTGACCCTCTGCACCAAGCTCAGGGAAGACAGACTGTCACTGCTGACTGGAAAACACTAAAGAGACCCGTTTTCCCATCGAATATACAGTAGCATTTTCTAATTCTTTAGCTCTAAGCTGTGCATGGCCATGAAAGAGCAGCTGATTTTTTCAGATCAGACTCTTTCATATCTCATGGATGCTCTTCTCTTATGTTGAAATGATTTTTCTGAATTTTGAGATATAATTTCAATTCTACCATTTTCTTATCAGTGCCTGAGAGGGGCTCTGAATGAAGAGGTAACTATGCCCTGGCCCTTGCCCCCTTCGCCCCCCCTTCACCACACTCACCTCACCCCCACCCCATGCCTTCTTGGTAATTTTAACAGCCACTTTGCCATCACCAGAGATTAAAAGACTCTGAACAGAAAGGGCTAGAACCTCAGTTGGTGCAATAAGATTCAGCTCTGCCCACAGCAGTTCATGGTCTGGCCTGAATTCTCAAAGCCAACCTATGAATGTTCCCAGAATAACCATCTTTCCCAGGTACTATGTACTATGTTAGTTGCCTATATTCAGTACTAACACAATGTTCCTTAATGAGCTTTTCTGCATGTTTCATGGTATTCCATTTTGGTTACAGAATTGTTTCATTAGACTGATGCAAAATACTCAGTATGAAATGTAACTAATAATTTATTTCTAAATAATATAAGGGAAATTTGAACCTTTTTTTTCTGAGGAGGAGAAGAAAGGACAGTTATACTTTGGATAAAGATTTTCCTGAAAAAATGAGACACACACAAGTGGTATAAATGTTAACAAAATGTACATCGCTTAAAGGGCATTATAGTTTCAGCTAAGTTTAAAAGCTGAAAGACTGATATAAACCAGAACCATGCAAAAGGCTCAGGTAAGCCAGATTCTGCCAGAGTCCGAGAGACTTCCCCAGGACATCTCCTACCTTGGTGTCTCCATCTTGCTCCTGTTTCTGATCAAACTGTGTCCATTACCTTTCTGCAGTCACATTCAGGAAAAATTCTATCCAAGAAGTAAACAGGCATTTTGAATTTACTTTTTATGTGAACAAAATGGTGTCTCTGGTGCTTGACCAGCCAGCCTAACATGTCTTTGTTTCTCTAAGTCAGAAGAGAGTAATGAATAAGGGAGTAAGCATGTCTACATGAGGGGTTCAAAAACAATAACACATTGTCAGTATTTTAGGAAGGTCGTTCCATGAAATGACCTGTGCTAAATCCAGTGTGGCAAGAAGCACACTGTGACAACGTGGGGATTGCCAATGCTGTAAGAATCTTAATTCTCCATTGACACAATGCACAACTGAGAATGGACACATCAGGACTTGGCAATTACATGACTATTGTTCATGGGCATGGAATTCTTCTTTTCTGAAAGACAGGCTGAGCACAGCAATAGCGCTCTGAGGCACTCTGTTCAGCATATGTCATTTCAAGGAGAACACCACAGACTGAAGAGATTTTGCTCTCTAGATATTATCTTCTTGACAAACACATCTTGAGAATTGGGTGTAAGTTGCTGTATTCAAAACATTATTTTTCTGAGGAATTTTTATGAGCATTTCTAAAGAGAAGGTAGACTCTGAAAGACATAAAAATGCTTTGCCTGTTCCTCCATGGCAGGGAAATCTACCCAGAAGATGCCAATAATCCTCTTCCTAGACATCACTCATTGAACCACTAACCTCTTACATCTTTGCCCAGTCTCTCTTATTTTCTGTAATGAAAGTCTAAATAATCACTGACCTAATTTTAAACAGAACTCTGAGAAAAAGCCACCAATCTCACTTTCTGTGCCATGTTGTGTTATGCTGTGGTGAATGTATTACAAGGGAGACTTACAGGCGATGGCAATACTTTCTCTGGCAGGAGCTGCAGAGCCACATCATGCAGAGCCTCCTCCAGGAAAGCTGCAGATATAATCTAAAATGTGCTGATATCTCTCATGATTATTTAAATCTAAAATTAAAAGCCAGAGCTGTACAAAAATATTTCTCCTTATATTTTGCTAAATGGACATAATAAAGAAAAATCATTTACTCTATTAAAATTATAGTAAGCCGAATTTGCCCCTTTTAATATAACTTTAAGTGTTGCTAACATAGGCTGGATTCCACATGAACTGAAAGTATAAACTCAGTATTCCAGCAGCAATCCCACTCTACCTGGGTTTTAAAAATAACTACATTTGATTGTGTACCCTTATTTTTCTCCATAAGAGTGGCAAATCCAGACTACCTTCAAGTAACATTTCATTTTTAAATGGATATTTTTCGGTTTTAAGAGGACATAAAAGCATGTGAAATTACGAACTTCATTTGCTACTCAAATATATTTTTAGTGCCAAGTTTTGGTATAAAGCAAATTTTCAGCTGAGTGACAAACCAATAAATATGTAGGCTCACAGTAGCTCTTCTGAGAAACTGAACTTCAAAGAATGTCTTTATAGTACTAACAAAAGTGTGCTAATTTTTATGTTTATTTTTCTTCCTTATTTTGTTCCTAATGGTTACAAAGTTGATCATTCATTTTTCTACTGCCATTCACACCAGCTGCTATAAAACAGCTATAAAAATACTCCCAGTGCAGATCTTGACCGTAGATCACGGTATCTAGACCCAGCTGCAGATGGATGGAGCAGCTGGTCCAGAGAGGTGCTGTTCCTGACTCCCACACACACTTGGTCATGATGCATGAAGCAGCACAGTTGCTCCCCAGCCACAATTCCCATTCAGTCACAGATTTATGAAGTAATGAGCCGCCTACCAGAAAAAAACAAAACCAGCAGCTCTCCAGCACACTTTAAACAAACACCCAAGAATATTCTGTAATTATAAATAACTGCAGCTCAGCCATCAGATGAATTGCTAAAACTTTCTTACATAACTTGTTAAATGGGAAGCGAATACAATAGAACAAGGAAAGAAGGAAATATGCCCATGTAGGGAGACAGTAACATCAAAATTGGTAATTATTTTTCAGGACACATTTTTTTAACATCAGTGTGATGGGTGACGGGCTGTTCTGCAATAATTCATGAATATTTCATGTGACCTGGCTATTCAATAATTGTTAAGTGAACATGCCAGTTTATCCTGACTGTAGCTATAAGAGAAACAAGCAGGAAGAATGAAGAATTGTGTGAGATAAGATATGAAGCCTGTAGTAAATGCTAGTACACTGTGGAGGGACAATAGACAACCTATAAACTGTGAGGAGGCAAACTCTTGACTCCAAGGCAACTGATATTATTTTTTACTATTCTGGGTACAAGGGATCACCAAAGATTCATGGCCAAATAGAAATAATCTCTCCAGAGGAGAGGCAGGAATTTCTTGCAAGGTGTTTGGACATAGACTCTTTTTGTGATAGGTGTGCAAAACAGACCTGTCCAACCCACCAGCTTGAGATAATGGGATTTTTGAAAAAATAGCATGCATAGACAGGGCTCATTGATCTAAAATTATTTTCCTATTGGTGTTTGGCTTCCAGCTTTAAATCATAGAATCATAGGATGGTTTGGGTTGGAAGGAACCTTATAGCTCATTTAGTTCCACCCTCCCTGCCATGAGCAGGCACACCTTCTACTAGACCAGGTTACCAAAGCCCCATGCAACCTGGCCTTGAACAATTCCAGGTATGGGGCAGCCACAGCTTATCTGGGCAACCTATTTCAATGTCTCACCACCCTCGCTGTAATGAATTTCTTCTTTATATCTAATCTGAATCTAACTCTCTTTCATTTTAAAGCCATTACCCTTTATCCTATCTCTACATGCACTTGTAAAAACTCCCTCTCCAGCTTTCTTGTAGGCTCTTTCAGGTACTGGAAGGCTGCTATAAGGTCTTCCTGAAGCCTTCTCTTCTCCAGGCTGAACAGCCCCAACTCTCTCAGCCTGTCCTCACAGGAGAGAGCCAAGGGTCGTGGAAAGAGGGACACTATGCGATTGCTGAATGCTATTTTAGTTCAAACTGCTGAGAATTAATGACCACAGCACCCTTACTGAGATGCTATCCTACAGGGAGATCCCATGTCGTACCTATTTTTCTTTTTTTTTAAATATAAAACCATCCTTCTGTCCTCCCCTGCAGCAGGGAACTGCGCACCTCTGTCACACTGGCTCCAACCTTATCTCTAGGAGAGCTTTCCCGTGTGACCTGGGGAAAGCCATTTCATCATTCTGTGTCCTGGATTCCCTTCATACAGGGGGCTTATAGTTATTAATTATTCTCTTCTTCCTCAGCCTCTCTGTCAGCTTTTCGACCTATAAACGTCTTCCATCAGGAGTCTCTCTGCCTGTGCACATAGTGTGATTACAATGCAGTAAAGCCCTGGTTTGAACTACAATGTTGTAAAAGAAAGAAAGAACCTGGAGCCTACGTGTCCTCTGAATTCTCCATTAGCTGCTAAGGGTGTTACCTCTAGAAGTACCTAGGAAAAGCTCCAGGTTTTCCTTCTTTAAACTAACATAATCACTAAATTATTTGCTTTTAATGCCTACTAAAGAGAACTGGATGTAGTAGAGCATTTTGATAACGCTTCTCTCCTAGAGTGAATTTCAAAGCTTCTGGGCACTACTGTAATACGCAAGAGTGACGCTGCGTTTACACCCGTGGTACAGAAGGTGAGGATGTGTATCCTGTGCCCTAAAGATATGCACAGCCTACGTGCGGCTGTCTGGTGCTGTAAGCAGCTCGAGAGTGAAATGCAGCAGCCGTTTATTTAGAGCCCAGTAACACGATACAACAGTTCCAGTCCAGCAAGGAGAAGCACCTTTTCCATTAGAAACGGCACGGTAGATTTCCACTAGGAATCATTATAAAAACAGGAATTAAAACAAAGAGAAGAAACATGCGCACGTTGCAATAAAAGCACAGGAAACTCTGTAATAAAAGAAGTTTCAGGTGTTTTAAATGGCCAGGTTTTTAAACTACTATGCACTAGAGATAAGCAAGGTGTCACCAACCAAGCTGGAACTTAGCCACGACAGGGAGGATGACACCACTGCTGCGGTTGTTAATGGTATCTGCTGCTCTTCAATGACCAGAAACAGTCAGGACTGCCATCTCACATTGCCTCTAAAGCAGAAATGTTCAGTAGCACAGCAAGCCTACTCCTGCCCAGAGGCGTGTCCATGCCGTTTTAGAGAATGTAGTTCCTACATCATGTTGGATGGGAGATTTCCCTAAAGGAATGAAGAAGACTTCACGCTGCCAGAGAGAGGCCAACTGCAGAGCACATGTCAAACAGACTAACGAACTGCAGACTAATGAGCTATCTACAGACTTTCTGAGATGCACAAACATTTGCAACTTCTGTATGTTGAAGAAACCAGAACAGAGATTAGTGGACTCTCCACATTTCAAATGCAGGCTAAGTCAAGTTCTTGATGTTGTGCGAGGGTTTTGTACTGAACCTGACTGACAGCAAAATCTATCGTGAGTTTGACATTTGAGGTTTCAATTCAGCATTTATGAAAGCATTTATAAAAAAGTCTCCACGTCCAAAAACAAATGCTCTTGCTCAGTCAGCAGAAAGTACCAAGTGGGATATAACTGGACTTGTTAGAAGAAACTTAAACATTGAACTGGGAACGCAGAAAAAATTCAGTCCAAGTCGTAGTGTTTTAATTAAGTTATTAACCCCTCAAAACATGTGCATGGAAGCAAGGGCCAGATAAAGAGTAGCTTAATAGAGAGCAACATCACAAGTCCAGGTACAATTAGTTTGAGACAGTGAGTCACCCAGGAGCTCAACAATTCAAGAGACGAACGTCACCGGCACCGGGACAAAGCACGGCAGCATGCGTTACCTACCACGTAAGTACTGACGGTCTCGGTCACCACGCTCCTGACCGGAGCTTTGGAGGCTCCTGCCGCCGAGACGGCTGGAGAGGGCGGTGGGATCAGGGCCGGCGAGACGGTGGCCTGTGGAGGAGGAGGAGCTAGAGCTGAAGGAGGGGTGACGTGAACAGGGGCTGGTACGGGTGACGGCACGGGCGGAGGTGTTTTGGGCCGGCTCACGGGAGTGGAAGGTTTGGCCTCTGGAGCTGGCACCACTTTGCTGATGACTCTGTAGGACCGAAAATGAGAACTGTTAGAGCTGATGGGAGAGAAAGCAACGATCGATCACCAGCTAGATATAAAGAAAATATAGTGCAGCTAATTCGCATCACCTTTGAGTCATCAAAGAGGCTGTTTCGACCCAACACAAGGACTGTTGTCATTGCTACATCCATCCTCTGGACAGGACAAAGCACAGAGCCATTACAAAGTGAACGCAGGACAGCCTGAAACACTCTCCATCTCACTGTCATATAAATATTCTCTGTGGCTTTACTAAACCTTGTTTCGTTAAGTTTTATTACATTAGCTCAATTTGTGGGAAATATTAGAAAGGAAAGTTAATCAGCTGTGAACAGCACTGATTTTAATCTTCAAACTGAGAGACGATAGCATCCTCTTAAGATCCTACATTAGGGGGTTCTCCAAATATTTGCTAGCATGGTATTTCTTTCCCCAAATGTTTATGAAATCGGCAGTGGATCCAGTCAGGACAAATAAATGACGCACACTATATACTCAGCAGTTAAAATATTGCTTACTTACTCGAGTAGCTGAAGTAGACAGGATGTAGCTCTAGTAAATACACAGGATAGAATAATCTTGCCCAGCAACGGGGTACAGAGAGGACCCGACGTTTATTAAAGAATGTTGAAACACAGTCTTACTGATGTGCATGCAATTTAACAGACAAGACAGAAAAAGCCCTTACTATCATGCTCTAGATTAGAAATATAAAGAGAAGGAAAAGGATGTTTTAGAAAACAAAACAAAACAAACCTCAAGCAAAACACAGGATAGGTCTATTTGTTTTACCACGTTTTGGTAAATCATTTAACAACCTTATTTATATTTGAATGGTAACTGTGGGAGTGGAATTGATTTGTGATGGGACTGTAGGAAGAAGGTGATTTAAAGAAAGGTTAGACATTCCAGAGAGGAGGATACATTAAGAAAGCAAAAAACCGGAGATATTGGTAGGAAACCCATGATGAAAATCAAATTGCAACAACTCCTGAGAACCAGGAAAGCCCAGCTCCACCGTCAATGGGAATTTTACATTCAACTTTAGAGTTCACTGCAACTCTCTTAGGACATTTGAAAGGCAGTATCACTACAATCGGAGACATTGTCCGCATTTCAAGTCAATAATCCAAGCCATCATTTGAGAAAGGCTTGGAAATCTACAGTATTTAATGCTTGGCTGAGATAATAGTGTTTTTCTCCCCCGATCCGCCACTTGCACTACTAAATCAGAACTATGGCAAGTTCTAGTAAAAACAGACTTGGTAAAAGGAAACGGAGCAACGGGCTTGGTATTCCTGCCTAACCCGCCAACTGTAGCATGGCACCTACCTTCCGAGGCCTACTATGAGTGACTAGGGGAAGAAAACCAAATCCAAGGAAGTTTAGAAACTTAGAGCGCAGCAGAATCTAAGAGGCGCTAGAGACGATTTTCCATCAGCAACACTGAAGACATTCACACCACTTGATGACCTAGTGATTGTTTCAGGTACCTAACCTGGGAGCTCAGGCTCTTTGTAAGTGTCAGTTAGGTGCTATACTGTGAGTCAAAGTACAGGACTCCTAATTTACGCTGTCTGTGACTTGCAGAAGGAAGGAATTCCTATTAACAGGCCATCCTGGTAACACACTACACATCAAATCCAGACTCGTTCTCCTGCTAGTGAGGTACATCTGAAAACCCACTGTCACCTCCCACCAAAAGAGTTCTCTCCCTTTGGCTCCTGAATGTTCATGATGTGTTTCTGGTTCAATGAAAGTCTTAGCGTGTGGCTCCCCGGGGCTCCTGCCAGACTGGCCACCCCGACTCCAGCTGCTTCTTCTGCGTCTTCCTCCCTCCACTGCTCCCACAAAGAGCCTTGGCTCCCAACGCTGAACGCCTAAGACCTTGGTTGGTGGCAATACTCCCATGGTTTGCAAAGTCACCCTCACTTGAGAGCCACCTCTCAAAAAAAATCTTAGCAATAATAAAAGCAAGGAGAGGGACAGACAGCAAAATATTTGGCACAGCAAAAGTAATTTGGATTGTTTCAAACATCATTACCCCTTCTTTCCCTGCCTCCCTCTTCTACCCCCTGCAAGTAAACAAAGTCCTGCTATGAGTTCTTTAGGGAGTCAACCCTCCCCAAGTCTAGACTAGGAAATGTATTAGCTAATAGGATTTTAAACACAACTTTGCACACAGTGTAAACAGTTTTAAAAAAGTATTAGCTAATACAATTTGAATAAGAGTGACTATGCCCAGCTAACATATGAAATTAAATCACATAGTTTTTTGGTCTAGATAAAGCCAGGTTCTCCTCCTAAACAGGGTCTTCAAAGCCGCTCTGCTAATAACTGCAGAAGCTACAAGGAACATCCCATATGAAATCTTCCAAAACTACAAATATTCATTAGCGGGCGACACACAGTCATTGACTGGCTGCTTTGCTTGAAGCGTGCAATTAGGACATGTTCAGTATATAGGGCAGCTTGTTTATCTTGATTTTAGAGCTCAGTTATCAAAACAGGAGATCGGCATTTCGGAGCACGGTTGGGCCTACCACTCCCTTGGGCTAATAAAGTTCAGAGACTTCAGACTCCAGAGCGGAGAGATGAATGGCTCTGTGCTACACCATCAGAGGTGATGGAGTAATCTCAGTGAGGGTGGTTGAGCCTGTCCTCTGTCCCGAAGAAGGGGCTGCATACCTGGCAATATGGAGGTGGGGAGAAATCAAAGGGAAATAGCAGTCCCACGACTAACAATTAACGTTACTTCAGACTTGGAAAGAAACTTGGTATCAAAACACTATGTAAATGATGGCAAGAGTTATGAGCTCTATTTTATAGACAGGCAAAGTGAGGCACGGAGCACACTGCAAGTAGGCGGCACTCACTACAGCAAAACTTCAATCCTCCTGGTCCCTAGGTCCCTGCTAGGATTTCAACTCTACATTTGGACATCACCATACACACATTGTTACCCTCTTTCCCATATGTGTTTTTAATATGATTCCAAAATCAGCACCTGTATATTAAAAGTCTGCAAGTACGATACTAAATAAGACGAAATTTCACCTCCTTCCCTACCCCAATCCAAAAACTCTAAAACTGAGGCTGGATTAATATTTTTTGAGGTAATCAAATGCAAACGAACATCAACCACCATCAACACACTCAGAATCCTGAGACAAGAATTACACTTCTCTGCAGGCTGCTTGCCTGGTAATGTTATCACAAACATATTCTACATTGAAAGATAAAAAGTAAATTAAAAGTTGTTTCTGCATCAAAATAGTTCCTCCAGAATGAAGGGGTGTGAGGAAACCCTTGGAACAGATGTGGTAACAAAAGCCTCCATAAATCATAACTAAAGGTTACCACTCCCTTCAAAAAAACCCCAGGATTAATGTAAACACTGTGTATCTGGTTGTGTTAAACCTAAATTCACTTTGGATTTCTTTTTAAATGCTAGCAGGAACTGAATTTCTTACAGAACCTCAGCATATCTATAATTGAACGCATATAGCAATAGACCTCTTCATAATGGCAGAGTGAATGAAAACCCATTTTAATCATTACTCCGGGGCAATCACCCCGTTCACAGCTACAGATCCAGACCCAAACAGGATGAAAACGAACTGTTGGCTTGCAAGTAAAGTGCAAATTCTACCAAGATTTTAAGTGTCGCGACAGGCCAGTTAGTTTGTAATTGGCTCTAACTGGCAGGAGCTGTAACACGCTACATCTGGAGCAAAAGGAGGCTCCAAGGTGTGAAATGGTTTCCTATCTTTGGAAGTAATTTGATTTCATTCTGATCCTTACGGCTGAAAGCCCCATTGACTGCTTCATATAAACACAGGGAAAAGACATGTGCAAGGAAAGGAAATGGCTTTTCAAAACGGGGATATGAGCCACAGGGCTGAACGATTGCTACGGGTGATGAGCTCAAAAAAATGCTGTATCAGTACTTGGAAAGGTGTAGTAAAAAATCACAGCGACCTTTGCTTCTCGGAGGTAGAGCTCCAAAGAAGATGTTTCACATACGCTCTGCCTGAAGGAGAAATGACATTTGAAAAGTCCTACTTTTAAAACCCAAGACTCATTTTTAAACAGGGAGCAGGAGCTAAGGGAGTCTTCGTACGCAGGGAAATTATAATATCAACTGCACCAACCTAATTAAAACTAGTACAACTGACTTGGATTATTACAAGTGATATTATTATCTGTTTGTACTGATACTCCTTTACTGATATAAGTTCCTCGACGCTAGAGAGTGAAGTGGTGTAACTATTTTATTACTGAAAATTCTCACATGTGGAAATGAGATTGTTGCACCAGAAAAAAACCTAAATACTCTCAGACCTATGGGTAAGAGTGTCAAAAACACCTAGGGGAATTCGGACGATTTCCATACGGTTTAGATTCTTCACAGATTAGAGGTGATTTCGAAAATTTTATTCCAACCCTGGAGGAGAATCAGTGTAATTCAAGCTCTGTAATGTAGGCTAATTCCCATATTACTTTTAGAAAGGGAAATTTAGTTTTTATCTCTTATGCCCTGCTGAATATTTTATTCTGTGCAAACAAGTCGCACTGGCAAATACAAGCTCCACAAATCCACACTATGACCAACTCCTGCTTTCGCAGAGTGCCAAAATGTATCAAACCTCCATCGGGACCCCTAGCAATTTTGCAAGTGAAAAGACTTCAGTACTTAAAACTTGAAATGAAAAACAATGTAAATATTTTCACGTGATAAATTGCCTGCAATGTGATATTCTTCTCTATCACAGAAAATGAACTTTGAACACTTAATCCAAGATCTCATCCATTTTTGTAGACACTGCTCACAAACAGCCCAACTTCCCCGTAAGCAAGTTGACCTTCAACGGTGTGCATGGAGCTCAAGAGCCCATTCTCCGTTTCACCACTACAGCAAAACCCCACAAACATCCCTTCCTGGGCAAATGAATCTAGTGATTCTGCAGGCATCGTGTCACCTAATCCCATTCACAAGTTTATTGTGTCTCATCTCAAAACCGGTTAATCTTTCTGTCCCCACCATTACCCTGTTCCAGGATCTCACTGCCCTGGTGGCACAGCAACTTCTAATTCCCAGCCTACATTCACAGCAAATTAATTCCCATTTGTTTTTGTGCCAGCATTGTTCTTTATCTTAAATTGCTTTCTCCCTCCAAAATGTTTACTTGCCTGAGGTATTTGTAGCCAGCAATCATATCCCCTCTTCACATGCTAGACTAAACACGCAAAGTTGCTCTCCTCTCCTAACATAACACAGACTCCCCTAAGCTCCCCCTAACAGTGCCCCGAGCCCTTCTCTGCACTTGCTCTTCCCAATTCATCCTTCCTGAACACAAGCTGCCTTCCAGAATGGAATATGACATTTCAGATGAAGTACCAACAGGTTCTCATATGATGGCCTGGACACTTCCACTACCTCTGCTAAAATCACCTCTTGCAACGCATCCTACGGTCACACTTGGATCACGTTGGCAACTCCATGATGAGCTAATGGTCCCTCATCCACCCAATGCACCTACTGTGGCGATACACCGACTGATCAGCTCTTTACTTCTGGCTGATGTTTCTGTCGGCACACTTCAAATGCAAAGCCGTAGCTGTAATTTTTCATTTACTGAAATAAACACCATTTTTTTCCCTTCTATTCAAGGAGATCCAGTTCTTTTCAGACAATCACAAGATCCTTATTTGTACTGACATGGTCCTTAAACCTTACTGCCAACAAAACCCACCAGTGTTCTACGTCCTACAAAATTCTAAATGAAATTATTACATCAAACCAGTCCTGAAACAATTCCTTGAGCATTGTTCACTAGTAACCTCCTCTCTGGGTAGATAAGCTCTTTTACAACTCTCAGTTGCTGCCTTCCTTTGACCTAGTTCCTTAGTACTGAGCAGCTCCTCTGCTAATCCCGTCTTTGCCAGCTTCACTACAAATGTCCTGTGTCATAGCTTGGATTTGCCATCTTTTATTCATCTAGAGGAGAGCATCCCTTCTCCCAGTGGTAGGACAGATGACCCAGCTACGCACGTGCAAGTGTCCCATCTCTTCTCCACCGCAGCTGAGGCCTTCCCTGGAGAGGAAGCGATTTGATCCTGCACTCAGTGACTGCTTCCCCAGTCCAGAAGAAACCACTCTGCAGTGTGAGGTGGAGGCAGCTGCTCTTGGTGTTGGTGGTGGAAACAAAAACCCAAGTTGCAGGGTAAAAAAAATCAGCTGTTGCCAGATGCGTCTCTTGCAGGGACTGCCAACTGGACTAGGCTAACCTACAAAATCAGCTGCTTTATCAAAGATTGATACCAAGCCCGTTGGTATGGTTTACTTCCATTTTGTGTTTTTCTTTCTGTTCTGGGCTCATACCTATATCATCCTTCATCTTCTCCCTGCCTTCATTTCCATAGTCCTCCTTCCCTTCTTTTCCTATTTGCTCAATATCCTTCACAGCATTTAATTCAGCTTGACTTCTGCCAAGCCTGAATTCACCTTCATAGTCTTTTGCCTTGAAGATGTAACTTCTTTGCTGAGAGTCCTTTTCTCCTAGAGGCAGGATGCTTACTCCCAACATCCCTTTGGAAAGAGTTATTCACACAATTCACCCTGGAGTCATTTTGCTACAAGTGCCCCCTTCCCACAGGCACTTCTGAATCCATTAGGTCTTCAGTCCAGCTGACATTTCTAGTTAACTCCTTTGATTTACAGACATTCGCACTCCTGAAATTGAATTACAGGTTTTCTACTGTTTATTTTTCCACTACTTTAAGTGAAACAGAGCTCTGTGCTTGGCCTCCGCCCTTCATATCTGTTACACCAGGGTATTTCTCCCAACAACCACAAACACCTTTCTGCCGATGACTCCTAAATCTCCCTCCCGTTCTTTCTCACCATTCTGACTTGCATCTCCGGATGGTTCATCGCCAGTCTGACAAAACAAAACTAGGCTGGTAGCGTGGCGTCTTGGTATCTTTCATCTTCTTTTCTCTCTTATCATCAATAACAAGATGCTCAGAGCTCTGATGTGAAAACCACCTGGCATTAACCCCTCCTGCTGAGCTCTCCACAGCAAAACCAGAAGCTGGTAAAACATGTTTATGCCAACGAGCTCTTTGCAAACTTTCTCTTATGTGTTCCCTGCAAACTGCCCTTTATCGTCATTTGTTTGGGGAAATGTTCTGGGATGCCTGATCTAGAAGCTTGCCCATAAACCAGTCCTACATCTACCCTCTTTAGTGGGAACCAGTGCAGAACATGAATTTCATTAACTACCAGAAAATTATACCAGGATGGGTTTAAAAAGCTCTAAAAGTGTTAATTTCCAGCTTGTTACTGATACGTGTTTTTGTAAGAACCAACCAAACCAGCCAGTCCTGAACTCGGAGGCTCTGTACAGCCACAGATCAACTGCTCACAGGACAACGTTCCTAAGCTCAGGTAGGACCACCTTCTTCCTTTGTGTCTATGGATGGCTACTCCTCCATGGCCCTCTTGTCCACATCCAGCTCCCAGGAACTATGTTGTGAATGCTTGTCTCTATATAGTTTACTTACTTTTGTTTAAAAATGCCAATAAAAGAGTGAATAACAAAGCAGCACCTCTGTCAAAGGCAAGAACAAATCAGTACCTTTCTCTTGCAGTCATCTTCTATGGAGGCAAAGTCTATTTTTTAAACAAATACCCATCTGCCTTTCTAATCTTTCACACATATTTGATTGGTTTCTGTTGTGCTTTACAAGGGCAGCTGCTCATGCCCATTTACACACGCAATTCGCTTATGTGTCTAAACCTGCCTGAAGTATTTATCTTTTTTTTTTTTTTTTAATTGCGGTATACAGTATACAACTTTTTTACTCTTGAGCAACAAGCAGCAAAATCAAAGAATCTCACAGTAAGTTGTTTTGTTTTCTAATGACTCAAGCCTTTTTATGGATTCACTTTTGGAGTCATCACCCAACGTGGCCAGCAGCAAAATGAAAATAATTTGCCACAGCCTACCACCTACCATAAACAGGATGAATAATTAGTCGGGGTGGCTGCAGTAATTAAAAAAAAAAGGGGGGGGGGGAAGAAAAAAGCTAAGGACTACATCTGAAGTTGTAAATAACTCACACAAGGAAGAAAAATCCTCTTCTGAATCAACCTTTAGAAATATACGAAAAAAAGATCATTCACTTGTTTTGGTAAAAGGGATATGGTATTTTTCAGATTCTTTTTTTTTTTTTTTTTTCATATAAGAGCTTTCATCCTGCAGGG
>Ga0181612_170805_pt1 | contig 15483 bp, 7 predicted proteins | sample HoacroProtozoa21_FD_119630 | JGI IMG/M metagenome (GOLD analysis project Ga0181612, IMG submission 119630) | Hoatzin crop microbial communities from Cojedes, Venezuel. Combined Assembly of Gp0051906, Gp0051904, Gp0051908 | reverse complement strand
TTCTGAAAAGATTTTTTTGAAGAGTTTTGGTGGTTTTTTTTTTGCTTGGGTTTTTTTGTTTTTTTCTTTTTTTTTTTTTTTTTTTTGTGAGTTACCCATTGTGTCGGATGTCTACTCCTTTATTAAAAAAAAATAGAAAGATCTTATAATTAATGTAACGTGTTTAGTAGAAGTTAAGGTTTCCATGAACTAAAGTGACTCATAATTGATCTTTATTTCTGTGATGGAATTTATCACCTCTGTATGGTATCCTTCTGGTTAAAACTGTAGCTCAAAGAACATTTGTGTGAGAGTTAACACACACTTTTAAAAACTTCAGTGCTGAAGCTGTGAAATGCTTGAGGTGTTCTTAAAATAATGACATGATTTTAAACACTTCTGTTATCAGTCCTGGAAGAAGACTTGAGAAGGGAAAGGCCGCATGAGAGGGGCAGTAATTTAGTCAACTTACTGTTGAATGTTTCCAGAGTAGCAACTAGATAGTTGCCACAGTTGTAGTAAAGCCACATTAAAAAGAACAGTGTTGGGAGGGGCGAGCATCTAGGGGAGACCCTCTGTGATAGTGGGTGCACAAAAGGAGGAGTTGAGGTCAATCTTTGAGAGGAGAAAGATGCAAAGCTCTTGTAGATCTGGCTGCCAGATTCAGTGCTTCTCGCACCTCTTCTGGAGGCTGCTGGTGGTGCAGATGGCATGGGGACTGTGTATATACTCTGTTTCACTGCACAATTATGCCACTTAATTTAAGCCATCTTGAGCTATGATTTTGTGTTGAAATGGACTCTGAATGCTTGCTTGATGTCTCGCACGGCTCACTGAACATCAACAGCTAGTGATTATAAATTCTTAACCGGCTCCAGTTAAATCAGCCAGAACATGTCTTTTTATGCCTTGAGTCTTTTCAGTTTAGTTGTATATTGTATGTATTAAAGTCCCCAGAAATTTGTAACTGTTGTCTATGAATTTAAAGTTGTAAGCTATATTCATGTGTACACATGTGTGTATGTATATGAATTTATAGTCATAACCTACATGTGTAGGCACATGTGTGTAAGTATAATAAATCCAATTTTGACTTCACATCTTTGCATTTTTGCTTTTCAATTATTTTTATTTTTAAGTTTGTGAAGGTGTTAATATAACGCAAGGATTTTTGATAAGAGAATGTAATTAATTTGGAGATTGGTTAAGAGGAGGTGGGACAGAAGATGCTGGCTTCTAAATGTTTTGAAAAAGCTGCTGGGCTGCTTTGTTGTTGGAAATAGGTTTATTTCATTTTTGAAAGTTAAAATAACCTTCTCATTTTTAATCATCCTTTTTGCAGGATGAATGCTAGATTTCTTCAAAAAGTGATTTTTCTGCTCTAGTCGTAAGAATAAGAAAGTAAATTCAGGCCTGAGGTAGTTTCGTTTCCTTGATTTTGTGATACTTTTTTTTAAAAAACTAAATTAGTTTTGTGCTGTAATTAGAAAATAAAATTTTTTTTCTGCTTCAGAATCCTATGAATTGAATACTTTTTAATTCCACAGCAGGGGAAATATGTATTAATTTTTAAAATGCACTATTATGCTGGAATTAAAGGTACTGTAAGTATATGTCTGTGTTTTTATCTTCTTAAAATTAATCTGCTAGTGATAGAAACAGTTTGTAAGAAAATAGTTCTTAATTTCTGTGGAGAATAATCTGATTTCTTTTGCTACTTTGGAAGTTTAACTGTTAGGCACATCATATCTGCAGAAGAGTTTGTGATAATGCTGCGGTAAATCTAGAGGAAAGCGAAGCGTGGCTTCCTGTGGTTCTTGGTGTATATACCTGAACAGAGGGAAAAACCTCATTTGTTTTGAAATCTTGCTTCGACTATTCTCATAAGCAGAACTGGAATATATTCAGAACATGATGTTAAGTAAATTAAACTTTCACTTGTTCTCTCACTGCAATTAATTATTAGGCTATGTGATTGGTGCTTGTTATGAACAGCACAACTCTTGCTGGCATTTGTTGCTCTTCAATGATGCTAGCTGTTTGGAGGCAGCAAGTCTTTTAAAGCATTGACCTCTTCTAACTTTGGCTGGGGGGAGGAGGGTACTGACAAACAAACAAAATACTACTCACTGGATGTTTGAATCAGTATGCTAAATCTGTATTGCTTTCTCACTTGTTGGTGATGACTTTGTTTTCCTGAATGTTATGTATGCTGTACTGTACAAGTTAGCAACTATTTACAGATTTATTACTGTTGTATTTGTAAATTGACTGTAAAAAAGACCAGCCTGAAAGCTGAACAGTTGGAAGCATCGATATGCAGAAACATTCATATCAGAGTGGATTCAAGAATAAATATATTCAATTAGAATTTTTTGCAAGAAATGTGAAGTATTGCATTTCCCATACAGTATTGTGAGGGTTTTGGGTTTTTATTTATCTTGATACACTTTCACAGAGTAAGCTGTAAGGAATCCTCAGCTGTAACTTAATGGGAAGTTAGGCAGCATCATGAGAGGTTTTCTTTTTATGTGGTTGGTTATTATTCCAGACAGACTCTATCTACTAATAAAATGTATCTCAGTAAGGTGTTTATTTGAGCAGACCAAAAATATAAAGCTAAGGGTATCCAGGACACACCCGCCTGCCTCTGCTTAGTTGTGCTGGCCATAGAGTTGCTTCCTTTAATGTTTTCAGGCTAATCCAATGGAAATTCATTAGCACCAAGTAAACAGAAATTCCTATGGTATGACAGGAACCTGTTTCCAGGTTCGATTTGAAAGATCAAATTCTAGGGGCACACAAAATAAAGAAGTAGCTCTTAACCGGCTTTGTCAGTGTCGATATTGAACAAACAGCATTGACTCTAATGACTCATCTGTCATACCCCATTCCCAGAATATACCCTGAGCCACTCCCGAGTGGCTGGCGTACTGTTTTAAAATGTAGATACAGATGCAGCATTGTAGAATTTTTCTTTTAAGACCTTGGAAGGGCTAATATATCTGCATCACCTCAGTCCGCTACTTCTCTCGGCAGCTATGAGGAATTCTCAGAATCTCTTGTGAGTGCTTCATTGTAGTCTTGATACATTCTTGATTTTTCTCTCATTTGCTTTTCTGGTTTCTTTTCTTGTTTTATATTGCCTGAAAGTTTTGCTGCTGTGCATGGGGTGGAAAAAGTGGGGCACTAACTGCTTCTATTGGTAAGCGTGTACCTGAACTGAAACTGGAACATTTTACTCCCATTTAGAGGTCTTGATCACTTCAAATAGGAAACAGTGGAGGCAAGCTACTGTGTAATGCAGGTGTACGCTCTTCTCTGGTAGTGGTTGTTATGTTGTGTTCTTTCTGCTTTCATTCTGGCTTATGCGGCTGACCTGTCATCTGTTTCTCCAGCAAATTTAATAGGAGCTTTAATCTGTGAAGCTAGTAATTCTTTCTGGAAATCCTGCTCTTCACAACTTCATGGCTTTGACTTGGGTGGTTTACCTTGAGGTGGCTGTTGTAATTTCTGCTCCCAGCTGTCCTCCGTGGTCGCTGAGATTTCTGCTCCTGCTCCAGAAGGCCTCAGCTCCCCAAGCAGCTGCTGCGTTGTTACTGTGCCGTGCTGGAGTAGTAGGGTAGCACGAAGCATGTGCTGCGTAACCCTAACACGCAGGGATGTCAGCCATGGCATTTCAGCTGCCCCGTAAGTATCAGAGCTGTCCTTGCGGTGTGGGCAGGGATCTGAGAGAGGGTAGGAACTAAATGATCTGTCTAAAGGTAAGTTTTGTTACAGCCTTGTTTCCTTTTCAGTTTTCAGTTGTAGCAGCCAACCTCTCTTCTATTCATTCTTCCCCTATTTATTCAGTCTTCAATTGAGTTTCTGCCTGTATGGCCTTTGTCTTAAAAATGGAAGCAATCCTGGTCATGTAGAACTATTCTGGAAAAAAATCTAGTTAAATACTCAGTTAACAGATATTTTATCATGTTTGTGCACAAAATCAGATTTTGAAAGGAAGGCTTCATGTGTTTCAGAGCTTTCTCTTGATTCTTTGGATTCACAGAAACTCTCAAAGAGGAAAAAAATTGTTCCTGGAAGTCCACTGTCATTAAGATGCTGGACTCGAATGTGTTTCCATAAGGAAACAGAGCAGTCTTTTCAGAGTGGCTGAAGTGGCTAAAGTAGAGACACTTAAGATAAAAACTGTTGGCTTGCTACCACTTCTGCCCACCCAAGGAAACTTAGCTATAAGCAAATGGTGTGATTTGATGGTTTCAGAAGATTTTGCAAACACTTTAATGTTTGGTTTTTTTTAAAAGGCCTAAATAAATGAAAACTATTCGTAAGTTCTTTTGCTTTAGGTGTTGAGTTTAAATTGTCTTGTAGCTACTGTAATAATTATTGGCTCTGAGGCTGGACTTCTGTTGCTGTTTGAAGGAATTATGTAACACTGTCCACTTGTCTGCTAAAAGTAAACTTAAATCTGAAATGTCTTGTGCCTTTTTTTGAAGTTACCTATGATCACAAACATGTCTCTTCCTTAAAATGAAACTCTCTGTCATTTCAGAGTCATAGGGTTACCAAAAACTTCAGGCAAATCAATGAGAACATGTTGTATTGCGGTGGGTGCATTTGGGATCCATTGATCTTTGCAGGTTGCATTAATCGAACAGTGAATGCATAACGATGGTCCAGTGTTTCTGGATGTTTTGGAATAACTATATATATGCAGTAGAGATTAGTTTCACTGTGCTAATAGCACATCATTTCATAATTTGCAGCCAGTTTGATGCTACTCCTTATTATGCTTCTACATACATAGAAACTTCAGATTGTGAACTTCAGAAACTTCAGGTATATATGTGTCTTCAAATTCCACTTATACCAATTTTTTCCAAGCACATTTATTGTCTGAAGTCTTGAAAAATGCAGTAGTTCTGTACAATGATAACGGAGACAGCTCTTCTCCCTTTGTTTGGCCCAGTAGGAATTTCTACTTTGTTTACTGTGATGTGTCACTTTACAGGACTGGAATTTCTTTTTCCAGAATAAGTCTAGATGTATTCTAAAAAAATTCATCCATTGCTGAGATCTTGATTCTTAACAAAATACCCTCTGCTTCTACCCTGATCAGGGAGAGAGAATTTTGTTTAACAACTATTTAATGAAAATATTTTGCTTTCCTTGCTGGGAATTTCTCATTTCATATGAATGCGAGTAAATACCTTCATTTTCCCTTTACCATATTACAATTGCCTTTATTAAAAGTTTGCTGTATGTATTTTTAGTAAATATTTTTTTCTTTTGGCTAGCTATTCCTGTAAATAGATGTTTTAATAATTCCCGTTAAAAGGAATGTAGTTAGTTGCACTTCTGCATTTCACTTGTAGACAGTTTTTCTTGTTTTCCTACTCAAAACATTGCCCACAACATTGCAGGCTTTTCGAGGGTAACAAGGATATTGTTATTCGATCTATGCTGTTAGACTAGGTACTAGTAAATAAAAAAGAAGAAAGCAGAGAAACATTTGCTGGATAGCATTTATCAGATGAACCTGCTTGTTTTTTTATTTGCAGAATTCCATGTTAGTCTTCAGGTATTTTGCTGTGAACTTTTCCTATTCTTGACACTTTAAACAAGTAGATTGTTCACCAAAACAGAATTCACATCATGGTTGGTAAATTTTGAAAGTTAAGACTGTCTTGAAAACTAAAGATAATTCACAAAAGTTGTATCACCTTTTCTGAAAAAAAAAAAAAAAAGCTCAACTAAAAAAACCTTATTTTTCTTTTAATTCAGCTGGTGAACTCATTCACACAGCTGTAGCTATGACTGATTTCCCAGATAAATGTGACTGAAAGGTAATGAAAGTTGTATTTTCCTCCGTGTAAACTAATATCTTCATAAACAGCTACTAATGCATTCACCTTCTCTTTTCCAAAATTTCCTCCCTTTTTCCTTTTTGTGAATTATTTACAAAATAAATTTATCAGTTGCTTGTGCCTAACAGAAGAGTTCTACGATTTGCTGCCTCTGTATTGCCTGGAACAAGACAAGCCTCTTGCACTCTGCTCAGATGAATGCTTGAAACCTTTATAAGTAATATATTGTCAGTGGTCTGAAAAATAATATTTACAGGTAGTAACTGGGTTACTTTCCCTTGAAACTTTTAAGGTTTTCGGTTTCAAAAACCCAAAAGGAGTGATAACTGAAAACCACAACTGTTTGGTATGTTTTTACTGATATGTAAACTTTAGACTCACCATTTGGGGAGCCCTGAGCCTACTTATCTTTTTGTGGTCCTTCCAGTGTGCCTCACAAGATAACATTCACGTGAAGTGTGTCACTATAGATATGTCAGTGCTTAGAGATGCGTGTCTAGAAAGATACCTGTTAAGTATTAAAAGGGTATTACTGAAGTTTTAGTATCTTTAGCTGTTTTCTGACAAGTTGCCTGCTTCAGCATTACAAATTAGCAGGTTGGGGAGGAAAAGGGAAAAACATTGTCAAGATGTTATCAGTTGCTGTACATTAAATAGCTATATTTTTATTTGTTCTTACTAAATCAATCTTAGTTCCTTGTTTTAAATACTTAGTTTTGATTAATATAAAAGTCGCTGTGAGGAGGAGAGCACAACACATAAAGGATTTTCATAATTGGACCAGACCATTTTCACATCTTAAATTTGACTTTTTTGTTAGGATTTGAGGAGGGAAGCACTATTGCATGTGATATTCAAAGTTTTGCCTAAATTTGTAATTGCTAAAGGATTTTAAGTGAAATCTTTTAATGCAGATGAACTACTTACATTAATGCGTACAAATACCTAATGAAAGAATACTGATCAGCTTTCAGTTGGTAAAATGCATAAGTGGAAATCAACCAGCATGCTAAAAGAGTCAGGTTGAAGCTAATTGCAGTGCAAAATAGTTTTATAAGATTTTAATACTGAGTTTTGGTATTTTAATAGGCTCTTGTGTAATATTCAAACAGCTGAGCGCAAGTAAGTAAATGCTAGTGGGAAAATATTACGTAATATAAAACCGTATTGTAACTAGCTTCTTTGCTGAAAGCTACCATTTCTAGAAGCTGAATCTTTTTTTGTATTATACAGAATGTTACCGTTTTATGTGTGTTACTGAGGAACAAATCAACTTTTAATGTTCTTGTTTCCTGTCATATTAAGGTGCATTTTTACCATACTGGTGTAGCAAGCTGTTCCTAATTTCATCTGAATGCTTGTCACATGCTTCTGGCAACGTATGCTTAGGCAGGAGAAGTTTTGACAAGAAAGCATGCGATTGCATGTTCAACAAGTCTTCAAACTTTGTTTTGAATTTAACCTTTAAAACGAAAAGCATTGAAGTAGGCCTATTGTTTGAATACTCCTCCATTAAGTACATGAATCTTTACCCCTTCAGGCTATGTTCATTTGCATTTTATCTCTGCCACTCTTCCACACTTTTATTTCACTCTTGACCCTGTTTCTAGGAGATGTGCGAGTAAGAAGTCGGGCAGGATTTGAAACAGAGAGAAGAGGTTCTCATCCATACATTGATTTCCGTATTTTTCACTGTAAGTATTTAAAAGCAGATAAATGACAAATAAACAAAGGCTTCCATTAATTTTCACTATTGAGCCTCTGAAAATAAAATTAGCAGCTTATATAGCAAGACCATTTTTTATACTTCTTAGTAAAATCTTATATGCTAATTCATTACCAAAAACAGAAGAGGAAAATCTTCACTGCTAAATTTTTATTTTTAAAAATACAGTTTAAAATCATTGGATTTAGACCTGAATCCCTATGGAAATGAAGACAATCTTACAGACAGCTACTGATGTGTGTGCCGAGTTCTTACCTGGCACAATCAGTTGAGAAGAATACTTTCCTGCTTTTATAATCCAGCAGAAAGGCCTGGTCCAGGATGGTGTTTGAAGGGAATTGCAATCATGTCAATATTCTTGACCCCATCATAATCAATTAACATTACATTTACTCAAACATGCAGATAGGACTTACATTTTTTTGGACATGGACAAATCTTAAATAAAGATTACAGTGTTATAATAAAACAGCAGACTAAATTTTTTTTATTATGTGTTTTAGGAAACATTTTTTCTCAGAAGTGTTACAAGAAGAATATTTTCAGATAACGTCACTTTCTCTACATCTATATTGTTATAACTACGTATGTCAGTAGTTGTAATATAAAAGCTTCAGTAACCACCAAACCAATATGCAGCAGAAGTGCAGGGGATTTAAGTCTTGATTAAATTATGCCAATAATATTAATGTGTTAAGTGTCATAAAGTATCTATACCAACATTGTATCAGCACAATTCCAAGTATTCTGAATGTGATGGAGAGATTTAGAAAAACTTATTTCATGGTAACAAGTGTGGTTGTTGTAATTACCTTATTAATAAAAATGAGTGGCAGAAACTGGTCTAATACTCTGTTCTTAACTGAAGTTACTCTTTATAAAAGTAGATCACTACTTAAATTTAAAACTCTTAAACTCTTAGTTTCATTCAAAAGTTAGTGTTGTAAAATAGGTGAGAAAACAAAGTTTGAAGAGTATGGTGTACTGATTTTTTTCAATAAAGAGGATAAGAATTCCATCTCAAGTCCTGATAATTCTATTGAGTCTAATAAAAATTCTCTCCAGAAATAGCATGCGATTTGTGAATTACATAACTGTCTTTTTGTGTGTGTGTATATATATGTGACATTTCATGCTGATACAGGAAAATACTAACAGAAAGAAAAGAAAAAAAAAAAGAACTACCTGTTACTGTTTTGGTTTTGTTACCTTTACTAAAAGAACTGCCTGTCAAAAAGCAGTCACCTATGATATTACTGCTGTTGTCAAATTAACTGTATTTTCTGTGGTACTCGTCAGGCTGTTTCTTTCCATCCTGGTGGTTGTGCATCAGGCAGATCATGACTAATCAGGAACAGGATTTTCACACCCTTTCTTCTTGCCCCTGCTTGTTCAGGCATAGGCACCAACTTTTAGCAACATCAACTGTGATGTCTGATGACAGCAAAGAATGTTGCTAGGAGGCCCAAAAAATTCTTTGGCTATAGCTTCCCTCTGGAGTCAGCTGCTGTGGCAGTTTTCAGAGTTGCCACGTTATAGTCAGATTTTTTTTTTTTGCTCTTGAGGATTGTGGCCTCTTGAGGATTGCGTTGCTCTTTGACTCAGACTGCTGCTGCTTTGTGGAGGTTCCTTCAAAGCCAGTAAGGAATTTGGCCCCGTCTCTCACCTTATCACTAGATTAGCTGTTAATTTACGGGAATTTTTGTCTTTGAAATCAATGAAATGTTTTCTTTTTCTCAGCAATGCTAATTGAGTCCTGATAGCGCTTCCTTAATTTTGTTAAGCAAAAGAGTTTTAATATCCCACTGTCAGACTCTGGCTAGAGAGAAGTTGTGGGCATCAGATTTGTCCTCATTTTGAGGATATTCTCCCTGCCCTCTCCCAGTACCTCCAGAAGGATTTTGCCACATAGAGCTACGTGGCTGAAAAATGTTTGCTGATATGAGCAATAGACAGCATGTGAGAGGAGCCAGCCCGCTCTTCATTGCTTGGGGCAAAAAGTGGACTGAAAAGGGTCTCTTCTGCAGCAGAAGAGACCATCTGAATGTTGGCTTCCCCCCCCCCCCGAGCTGTGTACTGGACATCGATAATGCATGGATACGCTTCCTTCGTGATGTCTGTAAAGTTTTGCTGCAACTTTCTTCTGCTATCCACTAACTTTGTGGTTCTAAATACAGCGATCGTTGCTTACCTGTTTTGCAGATGACTTACTGGCTATCATTCACAATGTTGAAGCATTATTGCCATTTGTGATTTTGCTTAGCTAACTTCTGTTGTTTAGCATTATTTTTTTTCTTTCTGTCAATGATGTTTTGTGAAGAAGTTGAATGTCTTTCAGGAAGTCCAGCTAATAATTTCCTGACCATTTCTCTTTTTCTAATATTTTAAAAGGCTCTTAACCTATTCTGTTGGTAGGTTTTAGGAGTATTGAATTTTAAACACATTACTCTGTTTTCAGGAAGTTACTATATTGTTTTCTGGGTGTGTTTTTTTTTTTTTTTTTCTTTTGTAAGTAATCACTTCTGTTTCATAACATTATTTTTACTTGCACCTAACTTACCTGAGTAAAGTTAGTTAGCATTTAGGTCTTAAGACCGCTTCTGTTCCTTAAGGATTGTAAGCTCACTGTCTGCATCTTCATCCCAGAGTTCTGTAATTAGCACATGAATATTCAAGTTTCTAAATTGGCTAGAAGTGTTCTCAGCGGTAACTTCTTTCTGGGAAATTCAATTTTAAAATGATTTTTGGAAAAACGTCTTTATATTATTGTTGGTATATATTTATATTGGTAGTATGGGAGTCATATCTGAGGATTATTAAATGCAGGATTTCACTGATGATCAGACTAAGTTTGGGTGGTAGTTTTTCTTCTATATTATGTATTGTTCCAGAAGTCACATTCTTATAGCTATTCGTGGGAACTAGCCAGGAGGAATAGCTCAATAAATAAATTTTTGTTTCAGTAAGGCTGCTTCCCAATGAATGGGGAAAGTCAGGGTTGTATTCATGTTGGTTGTTAGTCACTTGAAGTTGGGACATCAATTAATAGTTTTCTGTTACTGCGGTCTGTTGATTATCTGTGTGGGACCATGGGCATAAATTCAAGTTAGCAGCTAAAAGCCCTCATTTTCTGGAGAAGAGAGGGCAGCCACGTAACTTTATCGTCAGAAATAAATTTTTATCTTAAATATAGTGGTCTGGTTTTGTTCAGTGGATGTCCATATTTCACAGTTGCACAGTAAATTGCGTACACATCACTATTTTACGGAGTTGAATATAGAGCACTGGATCTACTTTTTCACTCCTTGATTAACAAGGAGGGAGTTTGGCAGTTTACTGTCTGACAACCCAGCATGTACTGTTTGATTTCAGGGAAGTTATTGAAAAAGTGATTGCAGTGGTTATAACCACTCTTGCTCTCTGCTGGTTCACAAATAGACTACAGTTAACATGACTACTTTAAATTCTTTTTTACATCAGTCAAGGCATCATAGATAGTGATTCAGTCTGCTATGTTGACAATATGTTAATAAAAGCTAATGCAAAACACAATCTTTGGTAGAAGACTTGGTAAATGACAGTATAAAAATGCTCCCAGACCAGCGATAAAATTTTAGGTTTTGCTTTCTTGCTGTTGAGAGGTTGTCAATAATGTCTGTTGTTTTTTATATGCATGTGCCTGTGTGTGTATATACACACGCATACACTTAAACTTTGATTATGTTTGTGAGGATTTTCTAGCATGCGCAAATAAAAGAATATATAACCTGCCCCAATCAGTCACTGTTTCACCTGAAAAAAAACAATTGGTGAATGTGCTCAGTGATGTGTACGGGATGTTATGCTGAGGAAGTGAAGTGAAAATGAATAAGGTGAAGCTAAAGTGAATAACTAAGATAACAGCAAAAATATTGGGAAGTGTCTTGCGTAGATACAACTTAAATTAGTGTTTTCCAACTTCCTTTTTAGGAAAGGGTTGTTAGATATAATCTGGAAGAACCAGATAAAAACCCAGATACTTTGGTTTTGTGGAGAGGAAACATTTTTTTCTTCTTGCTTTTCCTGTTGTATCTGCACCGGAATAGACACGATCTTGTCAGAAGGTTTTTAGAATTCTCTTGTGCTGCTCTAGTTTGAGCATGGTTCTGTGGGGAGATGGTGGTGTTGCCAACACTTGTGGCTCTATTTTGTGTTTTATGGATAACCAAATACGTCACATCTGTGAGTTAAAGTATCTTAGAAAGTAGAAAGGGGGTTTGGAGTTAATCAGTATGTTTCTGTAAACATTTTGGAATGACTCAATTCTGAATCAAATTGCTGCTTGCATACAGTGCAGTGCTTCACATAGGAGAGAAGACGATGTGCTGGGAACTTAAGACTTCATTGAGACTCAGATGGTGGTTCTGCTTAGTTGCGTATGGAGCCATTTTAGTGGGGAAGGCAGGAGTTTAGGTGATTTATAGGTGATGGATAAATCTGTTTTTATTTAAGAGAGCAAACACATGAAGAAATTCCAGAGTTTATCTTTGGTATGCAACTTTCAGACTGTTTACTTGGAAATTGCAGTTCACAGAACATTTTATATGCTACATTGAGATCTGGCAAAGATGTCAGCATCTACTCTTTGTGATGTTGTTTTGACGTTTACAGTTTTTCACTGGCAAATCATTGGAGAAGGTTTAACTTGGACAGTGAATTTAGACTTCCCTTGGGTGAGAGGCCAGAAGTCAAAGAAGAGAGGAGTTCAAATCCAAACTGATTGCCTTAAACAATTTGGGAAATGTTTGTGCTGTGTAACAGCACCTGTTCATGCATTTGAGAAAACCATCTAGAGGTAGAGATAAAATGAGCATAGTCCAGATGAAGTTCAATGCCCTTTTTGGTTTCAAGAAAATGGAGGTATTGCCTAGCTGAATCTTGTTAAGGGTAATTGTCCGTCTTGTTCAACAGTCTACTGGGAAGAAGGGTGAGTTTCACAATGAGTAAAGTCATGCAGGAAGACTTCTGTGTGGTCATATGTTGAATGAAGTATTTGGTTTCCCTGTGAAAATACCAACATTGAGTGAAAAGCTTGTACCCAAGAGATTTCTCTAAAAGCTGCCTTTCTGTGAAGGATGCATGCTGAAATTGTCATGTAATTTTTCACAATCCAGATTATTAAAATAAATTGTTTTCCTCAACGTGAGAGAAATTTTCAGTTCATTTTAGTGTGGAGAATGCAGTTACACAAGGGGAAAATGTCCTAAATACAGTTTTGGCCAAAAGACAACAGTGAAGATAAACTTGAAGTGAACAGTGAGCTTGAAGTGAGCTTGGTTAAGGAAGATTTCAGGGTAAAAGCTTCCAAGTGAGAATAAAAGAAAGATTTTTACCTACAATTTATTCTTTCCAAGTTTCTGTAAAACAATATGTGTGCTCTGGAGTCTTGCAGCACTGGTACATCTTACTCAGGATTTTGTTGCTGAGGCAAGTTTGACCTTAAAAGACACAGCCACATTCTCGTTTTTCCCTTTTCTTTTGAACCTCTCCAATGTGTTCCTTCTCCAAGTAGTTTATTTTGAAAGGCTTGCTTTTTTTTATGCTGGACAATTTGGCACAAACTATGTGCAAATTCTTTTGTTTTCATCTCTGCCTCCAGTTTGACTTTTGTATTGACAGTCATACAGGCTCTTATATGGGGTATTGTTTTTCTGTCAACCACGGTGTTACTTTTGAATTCTTTAATTTCTGGGAGTGAAAAATAGCCAAAAAGGATTACTTGATGGTTCTGTCATTCCATTGCCACAGAACTGAAGTTTTCTAGAACACCAAAGAATGGTGTTTTCTTGGAAGTCATCAAGAAAATGATTTGGTGATGATCTGGAATATATTATCCCTCTGTGGGAAAAAGAGCCATTATGTGTCATATACTTGCTCTTCAAGATCATCAGTATCTTGATTAACACAGCATAACCCATTTTTGTAAGGGAGATGTGTGTATTCTGATGATATTCCTCCAAATATTTTGCTTCAGTGAGGTTTGTAGTTCACGCTATGCTGTTGTGAGCTACAGACTTGCTTGTCCAGTGGGTGGATTCAGGTGGTAAGAGAAGTACACAACTGCAGGATTTCTGGGGTTATGATTGCGTAAATTGGTAACAAAAGAATATGCCATGTATATACTGTTTCTTAGTCCTAAGACAATTGCAAAATGTTATGCTGTCCAGCACAGTAATGGCATTGTTCAGTTTACTTAATTTTGTAACCTTCCTGAGATGTTAATGGAAATACTAAGAGGAGCCAAAATTCAAGAGAGTTACGAGTCGAATCCTTTACATGCCTTTTCGCAGTGTTTCTTTACACTTTTGCTGCAGTGTAAGGGCTTACAGTGTAGTTGGAGAACTGGCATTTAATTCATACTGAAGTAGTCTAATCCCTGCACTTCAAGTGATTTGTCTCAAATTAGCTCTGATTTGAGCAGAGAGTTGGACCAGAGGACTTGCAGAAGTCTGATTCCACTCAGAAGACACTCGCAAAGCCATGTTTATTTAGCTAATCCTTAACCCACGTTTTCAAATGAAATAATAGTTTTATATGTGACTTTAGTATTGAATGTCTAAAAGTACTTTAAAATGCAAGTCATGAGTGGAAAACAGAGCTAAATAACAGGAGTTAATATTTTTAAGTGTGTAGGAATCTAATATAATGCATTTGTTAAGGATTTGATGGGAACAGATATGAAATTAGAATGCTTATGGGTCCCTCTAGTGGTGTGAATGCTAGATAATACTTTCAAATTCTGCATAAATAGAAAATTATTTGTATCCTGAAAGGCCTTAGAAATATGGTTGTGATTGGCATGTGAAATGTCTTTCAAAAGTATCTATTTACAGCTAGTGGAAACTATCAGATACTATGTCAGGTTTGGTGGTAATATCTGCTATATAAAAATGATAAATGTGTAGCTGAGTTTAATATGGAAAAATGGCAATGAAAAGAGACTTCCTTGAATTTTTTAGGGAGAAAAACCTCCTCTGATGGACCCGCGCACCTCAAATTCAGGTTTCACATTCTAACATAAGAAATATCCATATTTTCAATTTTTTTTTAAAATTCCTTTTTCTGTTAGTGGCAGTGATGTCAAAGATCCTCCGTTAAGCTCTTTCTATTGCTGATTGCAAAATTCAATTATTTTTATAATGGATAATTTCCTATTTATCTCTTGGGCTGTAGCAAGGAAGAAAGGGAAGTGTAGCTCTTATGCTGGACAGCCTTGTTTCGACCAGGACCCCATTAGAGGCTGTGAGTCTTTATCTTTGCATTAAAAGATATAATCCATTTTGTTAGGATTTAAGATTTCCATTAATAAAAAAATTAAACCAAACCATAATTAAGTTGTCATTCTTCCTTTCATTGTCTGTCTTTACTGTATGAAAGATGCAAAGATTCTGAGAACAAATATATCAGTATATTATGATTTTGGAAGTGATCATCGCTTGTCTTTACTTACTTTGTATTTTTATTTCAGCATGAGAAAAAATATTTAATACTCCTGCGAAATGTGATAAAATTTTTAGGTTTTCATGAAGTATAATACACTTAAAAGATTGGGAGTGGGAAGAGATTAAAATAAACATCTTGGAATGCAGATGAAATCTGTTGCATGAAGACAACTTGCATTATTTTCTTGCTCTATATGCATAACACTAGCAAAATAACTGATGTTAGTAAACAGAATTATTCCTTCTTTCTTTATTTTAGAGAAAGGCTTTTTTTATTATACCAGCATCTTACTTAGGATGCTTGGAAACAAGAATATAATAATTTTAAGAAAAAATAACTTGGAAGTAAAAAATACTTTGGGTGGTACTCTAACTTTAGGTAGGGCATGAAGAGTTAAGAAGGGAAGAGGAATGTCATAGGAGCTCTGCT
>Ga0181612_151127_pt1 | contig 15483 bp, 14 predicted proteins | sample HoacroProtozoa21_FD_119630 | JGI IMG/M metagenome (GOLD analysis project Ga0181612, IMG submission 119630) | Hoatzin crop microbial communities from Cojedes, Venezuel. Combined Assembly of Gp0051906, Gp0051904, Gp0051908 | reverse complement strand
GAAGAAGTTCTTCCTCATCTTCAGACGGAACTTCCTGTGCCTCAGTTTGTGCCCATTGCCCCTTGTCCTGTCACTGGGCACCACTGAAAAGAGCTTGGCCCCATCCTCCTGACACCCACCCTTCAGATATTTATAAGCATTTGGAGCCAGGCAAGTTGGGGACTGAAACCACTTGAACAAGAGGAAAGAAAATGCCACTTCAGCAGTAGCATCTTTGGGTTCAGTTTTTATGCACAGTTAATGTTGCCAGGACAGTAGGAAAGTCATGCAGCACAGAGGATTGGTAGCTGTGCTACAGGTGTAGTTCAAAGAGTACCTTCAGTGTGGGCTTAGCTGGGTGCTTGGCTCCCATCTCAAGGCACTGGCGTGGTGAAATCGGCGCAGTGAGGAAAGCTGGGAGGGGAAGACATCACTTTCAACAAGGAGGATCCTCCAATGTGGGCAAAATGCCATATCCTTTGGCTTCCTCCTTCAAACAAACCCTCAAATGTCTTTCTCCTCTCTCAGTCCAGCCTCCGCAGTTCCCCTTGTGCCAACTGGGGCACCAGCAGCAACTGGGGAAGCCGACGCTCCAGCTGGAATAGCCTGGGCAGAGCCCCAAGCCTCAAGAAGAAGAACCAGTCAGGTGAAAGAGAGTCCTTGCTCTCCGGGGAGGGGAAAGGCAGCACAGACGATGACTCCGATGACGCCAAGTCCAGCACGGTCAGCAGACCCTCGTTGCACCGCCGGGCAGAGTCTCTGGACTACCGCAGCTCCCTGGACTTGCCTGAGCTGCTCCAGTTGCCGACCATGCGCCACTCGCTCAGTATCAGCCCCGTGGCCGTTCTGCCTGCTGAGTACCAAGACTGCAACGGCAAGATGGTTCACGTCCCCAGCGAGTTCTTCCTGCGTGTCGACGGCCACAAAGAGGATGCCATGGACTATGAGGATGACATGGAGGATGTGAGTTGAGGGGGAAACTGGGCTGTCATGCGTTAAGTGGCTTTTCCACTCCAAGAAGGCTGATTAAAAATCAGGCTTTGAAATGTGTTACTGCCTAATGGCTGGTGTAGACAAAATGAATCCAGATCCAAGGGATGGACATCCACTTCCAAAAGGGGGTTTTTTAGCTAATGGGTTGGGCTGTTACCTTGAGGTGGTCTCTAATGAGGTAAAACTGTAAGGGGTTGTGCATGCATTTGCCTTATATCTGGACTGGTTGAGATGGTCCCCTGGGCCCAGGATGCCTCCAAAACTGAGCTGTAGGAACAACAGCTAGCTAATGTCTTCACTCAGAAGAGCTGTTAGCCATCTCAAAGGCTTGAAAGCCTGGAAAGAGTGTTCTCTGTTTAACTTTTTGTTTGTTTGAGGCCTTTTTGGTTTCGGCACAACTTTGGATTTCAAAATGGTACCTGCCTAGACAGTCTTGCTTTGTTATGTTCATATCTTACTGTGTAGCAGCCTCTTTCTTCCACCCCTTTCCTCCCTGTTTTGTTGGACAAATGCGACAATGCCTGCCACACCTTTGTCCAAAGGCCGTGACTCCTTACGGGCACTGTGAAATGCCATGTACTGCCCCCTTTCACGAAAGTTGAAGAGGCAGGAAAATAAAAGAGGAAGAAAAGGTGTTTCTTCTTTTCTATCCAGAGTTACTGCTACCGAATTCGTAAAGTCCTGGAGCCCTACAAACCACAGTGGTGCAAGAGTCATGAAGACTGGTCCCTCTACTTGTTTTCCCCACAGAATCGGTAAGAAATCCCAGTGAAATGCCAGCCCACCAGGTTTTTGTGGTAATGACATGCTACATTTCTAGCTAGCCTTTCCTTGAGAAAAATCCCTCTCTGATGTAGAAGCACTGAGAGTTTTAGAAATCCAATTCCTCATTTTTAGGTAGCTTATTCTGTTACATGTGGGTAGAATTGTGGCATGGTTCACACCATGCCTGTCTAGGAAAGAAGGGTAGTTTAACCAGCATTAATAATAGCTGTTATTACATCTTTTTACATCTTGTTTACTGCATTGATAATAATGGCTGAAGCTTGTGGAGAGACTAGCTTACCACCTGGGTTGATGCTGCTGGCACGATGCTGAAGACTTTCAAGGACGTGCCATTCGGGTGAGAGTCTCTTGCTGATATCTGAAGGATATTTTACTCCCCACCATTTCTTCAGGTTCCGAGTGATGTGCCAGAAGGTCATTGCTCACAAAATGTTTGATCACGTGGTGCTGGTCTTCATATTTCTGAACTGCATCACTATAGCACTGGAGCGACCAGACATAGACCCACACAGCACAGTGAGTACCCGAGTCATTTTCTTCCTTGGTGCAGCACCCCCATCTTAGTCTTGTCAGGGCAAGACCCTGCAAGATGAAAGATGTTTGTTTTCTAACATCTTTTAAGAACTTGCCTCTCTCTGTTGTTCTGTGTTTTACAGGAAAGGATATTCCTAAGTGTGTCTAATTACATCTTCACTGCAATCTTTGTGGCTGAAATGATGGTTAAGGTAATTACATCTTCATCCTATGGCCCTTAGTCAGGCCTGGCAAAGACCAGAGCATGATGTAGTTATGATCTGGATGAAGATTTAAATGTCTCTCTTCTCCTGGCTGTAGGTGGTAGCTCTTGGCTTTTTCTCTGGGGAGAACACCTATCTGCAGAGCAGCTGGAACGTCCTGGATGGAGTCTTGGTCTTTGTATCTATCATTGACATTATTGTCTCCATGGCATCAGCAGGCGGAGCTAAGATTCTGGGCGTCCTTCGCGTTTTGAGACTTCTGCGGACCTTGAGACCTCTCCGGTATGTTCACCGAGTTTGCTTTGTGTTGATAGATCAAGGAGTTTGAAAAAATGCACACGATCCATCAAAGTCTTGCTTAATAACACAAAAAGATGAAACACGGTATGGGTAGAATCATCCATGGGGAGCTCTTATCTAGTGAAACTGTTTGAAAACAGTGAAATTAGTTGCAATATAATTCATCTGCGCCAGCATGGAAAAGAGCGGATGGAGTTTGGAGTGAGAGGTGTTATCATACTCCGGCAGTTAGTACAGTGAATGCCTCCTCCACGCTGCATTTTTATCACTGTTTTATCACTGTTTTACAAATCAGTCTGGCTCCTTGTTAAACTGCACAACCTCGCAGTCATTCCCGAGCAACGAGGTTGCCTTGGCTGGGAGGGAATTTGCAATTGAACAGGTGCTGACAATAATTTGATAAGCTCCAGCATCTATACCTGCTGTCCCGTGCCTGCATATCTAACATTACTGCAAAACAATTCAACTCTCAGCTAGGAAGAGGAAGGGGAGACGTTTTCAGTATTTGAGAAGAGGAATAAAGAGAATTCGTATTTTGTTTACGATTATGCAATAACAAAGACTGTTAATGCTTGGGGGATTTTTATCAGCTCACAGCTCCTGTTCTATTTCCATCCTGCTTGGCGAGAAACACAAGCCTTTTTTCATGAAATTTCAGGGGAAATAAGATAGGCACCTCCTGAGACCTGTAGGCTTTGTGATGGAGAGCTGCTTGCTGATGAGAGTAATAGGAAGAGGTGATCTTATTTAGGCCCATGACCACAAGAACAACAGCTCTTTCTCTGCCGCTCTGTATTTCCATAGTGACAAGTAACTTTGCGAGTGTTTCTGTCTCCTCTCTTGCTCCCACGCTCTGTTCTGCTGGTGGCATTGGGGGCCCCTTGCAGTGCTGGCTCACCGGGAGCCACTCGGGGTCACCCTGGCCAAGCCTTGGCCTGGCAGCGCCGCGGAGCCCCGATCTAGCACACATAACTAGGAACAGAGAGCAGGGCATAGGCAATTCACAAGTAAATGTAAGGGGAATAACGGGGATTGGCCTTGGAGAATAACTAGGCCAGATCCTATTAATAGAGAGGAATTCATCACCTCTCACGATGGCTTCACTTATCACAGCCTTTTCTAGGATTACTCCAGGGACCATTCCCAACACTTTGTAGGTGCAGTTCAGACTGCCGCATTATTTGCTGCCAAACCAAGACCCTGTTGAAATGCTTTGTCCCTGCAGCGTACAGCTCTCCTCTTTTCTCTGTGTTTGGCAGGCATGAAAGCATCGTTAGCCATGCAAGCTCAAGCTACCTGCAGGGACTCATACCCTCTCCCCTCTCCAGGCCCCTCCTAAAAATAGCTTTGATGTTCTTCAGTCAAAACACCCACCTTCCCAGAAAAGCTTGCTTGGGCTAGTTACGCTTAACGTGTGCAAACACATTTTTCACATGCCCCTGGGAAAGCCGTTCTCCAGACATTTATACAGGAAAGGAAAACACTTGCTCTCCAACACACCCAAAACCTCTCACGGCCTCGCAGCGAGCAAGCTGCTCTTTAATGGGTTGACCTTTTGGCTGTGAAACTGTTGATCACAAGTTCCTGTTAGCTAAGAGTCAATCCAGGAACTAATTAGGAAACAAATTGAAATTACTTTCTTTGAGAAGTTGTGATGGGGCCCAGGCCAGTAGGGCAGGTGAGCACTTATTCCTGTAGAAAGAGGTCGAGACGTGCTCTCTCGTACCACTGCGAAGCTGTTTACGCATGTTGTGTTGGGAAGCAGGCTCCTGCCTGGTGTGTGTCCCGCTGCTTGGATCAGAGACCTCAGAGGGCGTCAGCTCTCTGCACTGAGGTACAGGTAGCCCAGTAGTGGGAACCTCTGTGATATTCTGCCCATAGACAGTGTTCCATTCTCACCGTTCCTGGTGAGCAATTGCCCAGCACCCTGCTGACAGGGTGTCTTACACTTTTTTAATTCCATCTCACGTGACTGTGAATGTTCTGGTTGTCCAAGTCAGTCACTGATTGTCTCTGAATGCTGCCTGCAGGCAGGGGAGGGTTGTGTTAGCTCTGCTGCAGCCCAAGCAGAGGAGAAAAAGCAACCATGTCATAACAGGGCGTGCATGAAAATTAAAAGCTTTATTGTTTTGCATTTTTTCTTTTTCCAGAGTCATCAGCAGAGCCCCGGGTCTGAAGCTGGTGGTAGAAACCTTGATCTCCTCCTTGAGGCCTATTGGGAATATTGTTCTCATCTGCTGTGCTTTCTTCATTATCTTTGGGATTTTAGGGGTCCAGGTAGCGTATTTCACTCACCACAGCCATCTGTAAGTGACTGCTGCAAATGAGAAGCTGTTTTTCTCACCATCTGGGGTTAAGGTGGAAGTAATGAGCTTAAATGTCTCCAAAGGGAGATTTTAGTTAGGTGCAAGGAAAGAAGAGCCGGGCTCTAGAAGAAATGCTCCGGGGTGGGGTTGGCATCTGCTCATGGGAAGGTTCTTAGGATTAGAAGAGCAGATCTACCAGATGAACAACATAGCACCAACTAAGCCTGCCTGATGGTAGGGAATGGAAAAGACAAATTCCCAAGATCCCTCCCGGCTCTGTGCGCTAGGATGGATACAAGATCTCTTCCTCAGAGGGGAGATTGTCATCCTCCCAACAAGACAGGGCAGGCCTGCAGGGTCACCTTCCTTCTGCGTCTGAGGCAATGCACAGCAATGTCTCAGGGCCTGAAGCTTCGCCAGAGGAGTTTTCCTGCCACGTGTGTTAAGACGGGTGTCTGAGCTGGAAGGAAAGGAAAGGGATTTGAACTTGGCAAACAACTCTACTAGGGGAAAGAAAGATAAATTGGGACAGGTTTTTCAAAGCTGCTTCTTTTTTGTTTTTTCTTTTTTTGTTGCTTCTCAAATACAGCTTTTTAAAGGCAAGTTTTACTACTGTGATGGCTCTGATGTAAAAAACATCACTACGAAGACTGACTGCACTAACGCACGCTACAGATGGGTTCGGCGGAAGTACAATTTTGACAATTTGGGACAGGTAAAATCCTCATCGCAGGGATTTTCTGTACCGGTTTTTAATGGGTGAGCGCTTAAAATGTATTCCTTGAGCAGGGTGTGAAACCCCCATCATAAGAAGTTTCCAGGAACGATGTAGGCATTCATCTATCAGAAGCAACCCTAACTGGGTAAAAATGGATCAGGTCACCTGTTGGTCTCTCGCAGCCAGACTTCCTAGGGTTATACGATTCCTTGTTTATAGGAGAGTGTTGTCGTGAAGCCACTGCTCCTGCATGCACTCCCTCATGTACGGACCTCAACTGCCACTTTTAGTCTCTTGACTTCTAGCTGTGATGTTTGCAAATGAAAAAAATAAGGTGCTTTATACTGGCTGAAAGGCAAGACAGCCCATAGCAGGAGCTGGGATATACTGTTGCTTTTTAAAACCCCATGACATTGGGCCAGCCTGACTTTTAATCATGCTTTGGTGACCAGAAAGCCTGATGTGTCTGAGCAAAAGTCAGAAGCAAAAAGAACATTAATGACCATAGTTTGCTCACTTTTAAGCCAGATATAGAAATGGGTAAAAGCAAGCCACAATATTTTGTGTTTCTCCACCAGCTCCAGGCCAGATGATGTGTTATGAGCTGTGGATGGGTTTCGCTGAGCATTGTCTGCTGTTAGTTTCTTTAATGGGGACTAAAGTGCAAGACCAATCTCTGCTGTTTGTTTTCTTATAGGCCCTCATGTCCTTGTTTGTCCTCTCCTCCAAAGATGGCTGGGTGAACATCATGTACGATGGCTTGGATGCCGTGGGTATTGACCAACAGGTAAACGTACTGCAGAGTCCAGATGTGTTGCTCTCGGAAGTCTCATGCCTGGGTGACTCTGGTGTTTTTGAAGTCCCAGGAAGAAGCAGATCTATAGGACCTTCTTGAGTTCCTGACTGCCTGTTGGGCTGGCAAGGTTTTCCATTCTCCACTGAGTAACTTTTACAGTGGCTGCGCCCCATGTAGTAGACAAACAAGCACTGATGGCGTTCTTAATTAGAATGATGCTACTTGAGGAGGGCCACACGTGCCATTGCACCGCAGCTTCGTGGAAGGCATGATGAGTAAGAGCAAACTCACACAAGATGGGAAACAACCAGGAATGTTGTGAAAGAGACGTTAAGTTTGTGTTATGTGGCATTTGCAAAGGAAAGTCAAGGGTCTTAAATGAGTAGTACCCCATCGTAGCTATGGTAACACTATGTACTTAATTTTCCCCTGCTTCTGAAGATCTCATAGCAACTGAGAAACATTAACCATGAGCCCACATCTTTAAAAAAAAGATAAGCTGGAGCCTATCTTCAACTAAAATGATCTCGCAGGTGGGATAATGCACGTCCACTGAGATTTATCTGAAGCTGTATGAAATAAATGCCAAAATAATGAAATCCTGTACAGAGGCTAGGATGGGTTTTACAACAAAAGTAAAATTCCAGAAAGTGGATGAGAGGAAACTGTTTTGGGAAAAATCTCCTAACTCCTCCCAGCCCTCTCCTCCTCCCCACAAAAGCATGCTGTTCTGTCTTGTTGCTACAGAGTACCCAAAATCCTGACTTACCCACATCTTGTCTATGCTGCTTCTCTTCTCTCTTGTTTTTTAATTCCCCACCTCACCAGCCCATCCAGAACCATAACCCTTGGATGCTTCTCTACTTCATCTCCTTCCTGCTCATCGTCAGCTTCTTCGTGCTCAACATGTTTGTAGGGGTGGTGGTGGAGAACTTCCACAAGTGCCGACAGCACCAGGAGGCGGAGGAGGCCCGGCGTCGGGAGGAGAAGCGCCTGAGACGCTTGGAGAAAAAGCGCAGGAGTAAGGAGATATACCTGTCTGGTCGGTAGACTGCGTTACAAACCAAAATCTTTCTGAGCCCTGCCTGCTCCCAAAGCAAGACTTTCATTTTCCTTTGGTTTTGTTTCCATGGGATTCAAGAGGTTGTTTTGCTTCGTTACCTCTTTGGCGGTACCTTAAGTCCTGGGTTGCCAACACCCTGGAATTGTCCTCTCCAAGCCTGATGTAAAGCATTACCTGTTTACTTGGTTGGGGAGAAAATCCTCCCCCAAACGGAGTCCTCCCTCTGTCGTGCTCTGCAAGGCAAAGGTGTCCCAAGCACCGAGCGAGCGCTTGCGGTGTGACTGAGGGATGCAGTGAGTAGACAGCCGCAATGCTTACTGTGTGCCTGAAGGCCAGTCCCGAGGGTCACCCTGTGGCTTAACGTGCCGCTTGCATCTGATGATGGTGGTGGTTTGATTTATTAATTCTTTTCTTACACAAAATAATGGCGATGCTTTTTAGAGTCGTAGCGCATGGCCCCGCATGCCACAAACATGCTGCATGAGGGCATGAACAAACCGACAGCCCTGGGGAGAGGAACGGGGCCCCGAGAGTGGGGCTGTCCAGAAAATTCTTCACTGGAAGATGTCCATTACCAGAGATGCTTGCCCCATCACAGGCTGGGGGAGCCCTTCACTGCTGAGCTGGGACTCATTCTGTCCTTGCAAACAGTCTGCGTGGAAATGCTGGCCAGATGCAGGGCCATTAGGGTGCAACAGAAGGCCTTTAGCTGAAATCTGCTTCTCAGCAGATCTAGTAGGAACCATCAAACCAGACCAAGAAAACACCTGAGCTTGTGCTCCTTTCCTGACCCAAACCTTCCCAGGGATTCTCACGTGTTAATTCTCACCTCCACCGCTCCTTGGCAGGCTCCACCAGGGCAATGCCTATAGCATCTGGTGGGTATCGCCAGGGAAACTGCCGGGAAACCAGTCTCCCCGACTTCCCAGCCCGTTTTAGTGAACAGGGGTAGCCTGCCTGAGATGCTGGCAAGCCTTTTTTGGAAGTGAGGGAAAATGGCTTGGCCACTGTGATGAAAGCTCAGCTTAGTCAGGGGTAAGGCTTGAGCGTTTCTGGCCCTCCTCGCCGCAGCAGTCCTGTGGCTCTTTGCCTAGCGCTGTGCTGCCCTGTCTAATCTCTCCTGTAAGGACCTAATATCTCACCATGACAAACAGCTAGCTGTCTCCCACACATCAAGCCATAGGTGTCCATTTTCAGCTGGGAAAACTGGAGTTAGATAGAATAGTCTTTTGCCTGGCTCTAAGGACGTAGCAGTCAGAGGCTTTGCTAGTAGAAACCCCAGCCAATTTCCTCAATCCGTCCATGTTTGAGTCCAAAGCCAGGCAGCTGTATCCCTCCCAGCTCCTCCTCTGCTCTTGTGGTCCTCTTTATTAGAGCTATGGGAGACTTCAGCACTAAAGGTCTATGCCGTGGTCTCCACAGGGCCTTCACAACAGACTGACCTGACACCACAGTGAAGGCCAAGCCCATTTCATTGTAGCTAGTTGTGAGTGAAGTAGCTGGGTTAAAATGAAACCTAGATCAAACTAGCCAGCTGCAAATGGACGTTGAATCTCTTCAGAGGTTTAGAAGAGTTCAAATGTAATTTCATTTCCCTCTTCCCGTTTTGGTTTTTGAGTTTGAGGTTCCAGCTAGGATTAGAAGCGGAACTCCTGAAGGCAGCGTTTCCAACACAAAAAGAGATATCAGTTTCAGGCTCTCAAGAGTCCTCCTGCCTGTGCAGTATTTCTACACCAATGTGCTGAGTCAAGAAGACATTCAGATAAACTCAAAGTTTATATGGAGAAAAAAAAAACCAAAGCTTATTTACAAAGAACTTTGAGTGTCCTTAGAGAAAATAGACTGGGGTACAGGTAAGGAGGGATCGCTTAACCACAGCCGGTTGCTTTTCCTAATTAGTAAGTAAATCTTAATGCACGCCTGTCTGTGGTTCGCTGCTTAGACACCAAGAAGAGCCAGTCCCTATCAAAGTGATGGACACTGTTACATTGCCCATCTTTATCCAGCTGTCTCGAAGGACAGAGTCAAGGAGATATTTCAGACCGCAGCCCCAGGCATTGCACAGATGTGGGTTGTAACATTTCACTGAGAGCACGTGGGGAGGAGGACAGCTTTCTGGAAGGGGATCAAGTCCAATATAGCAACCGAGAGTCTAAACGTTTGGCCATGTGCTGGGCTTCCAGGAGGTTACCTCAGATCATCTGGCTCTGAGGTCTCCTCCCTGCCTGAGTTCAGCGTGGACAGCTTGGCATCCAAATTTGAGTTGTCAACAAGGTGAAATCAAATATCTGATACACATTTGGGGGGATTATTATTTACATTTTAATGGATTTTTTTATAATTTAAGTGGGAGGAGCTTTCACTTCCTGGGTAATTTAGATGATGATGGATTTGGTGAAGAAATGTGGCAGACTCAGAAAGATGCGAGATGTGGTTGGTGCTGTGCGTGGCAGTGAGTCTCTGCAGAATGTCTGTGTGCACATGCCGGCATGGGATGCTGCACAGTGACAGCGGGCTGGCCAGCTTTCTATGTGCTCCAGCACTGTGTGTCTCACCCATACGGAGGAGCAGGTGAGAGACCAGTGCCCACTGGGCAGGATGGGCACAGGAGACCGGTGATTCTGTGGAGGAGCAAGGAGCCTGCGTTGGAAAGCCCAGCAGAGAGCCTTGCTTTTCCTTCAGCTGCCATTTCTAGCATTTGGCCTGAACAGACCGTAAGGGGAGGAAAAATGAGGGCTGTTGACAAGGGTAAAATCTAGCCTAGCTAATAGATGTACTCTCTGAGCAACGCCTGTCCATCTGGACTCGGCCTGTCTGCCTGGCATCTTGTCCTTGTGTCCTGTCTCCTGTCTGTAATGTCCCCTGTGTGTGTTGCTGTGCATTGAGGTCTTTGGGCAGCTGTAGGTACCTACACACACAGAAACGCACCAGTGAGCCATGGTAGGCGTGGGCTCAGGCATGGAAATGGGTTAAGCCTCAGCTTCTCGGTGCCTGGATGGTCCCATCCACGCAAGCCCTAGGTACGAACCCCAGGCTCTGCAGGTTGGGTCCCAGATTTGGACCCCGTGTGCAGATCTGTCAGCCTGGCAGAGGGATTGCTCCATGGAGGACACAGCTCCTACATTAGACACCGTGCAAGTGGGATGGGGAATCACCACCTGTCTGTTTTGGTGATGCCTCTCAGGCCTTTCAGGATCCTGGCAGGAGAGTCCGTCTCAGCCCACATCTCTGCTACCAGACACCACCTCAGACCTTCCCAGAAAGTTTCTTGTTTCTGAGGGCCACTTTCATGAAGAGACTGGGACAGGGTGACAACCCACACCACTTGTCAGCGTGCCTTGTCTCTCTCTGCTCCTGTGACAAGCAGAGCTCATGGACCCAGCACGTCAGCGAGGCACTGCAGCAGCGGCCGCAGCACCCAGCCTGCACAACTGGGCTGCAATGAGCTCAGCTGAGGCCAGGGCCAGCACTGAAAGGTGGCACCAGCTTTGCCAGTTCGCTGTGCTCACATGAGAGAAGAGGGCAGGGGGTTGAATACACTGTAGAAATGTACGTGGTGTGGTTTTAAAGGCAGAAATGCACAGCGTACTTTTTCACGTGAAGGTAAAAATTCAAGATAAACTAGAACATTTTTCTGATGCAGTCACTACCTCCCATCCACTACATCTACTATGTAAATAAGTGTAGTGTAATTTAATAATCCTGCAGCTCCTAACCTTTTAATGAGGTTCTCGGAAGACACAAACTGAAACCAGCCTCCCCAGATTAAAGTTTTTGATTAAAACCACATGGATCAGCTGGATCTCCTCTGCATTCAGGATACGGGGCCAAACCCAACCCGCGTGTATCTGCGGTGAAGCCAGCAGCCGCTGGCCCACTGAGCAGAGCACGGTGTCGGGTCAAAGGCAGGCGATAGCTGGGCTTCAAAGGCTGCAGGCAGGGTCTGGGTGACTCTGTGTGTCAAGAGCAGAGCAGGCAGTGCTGGAAAAGCTGGACATGCCTGACACGGCCCTGGGGAGCAGAGGGTGCCTTTCAGCAGTGCCACCCAGTCACTAGTCGCTGGGATGGCCCCAAAAAATGAGAACTGAGGAAAGGCAAATGCTCTTTCCTGATTTCTGCTCTGGACGAGAGGAGCGTGGCCACAGCCGCGTGTCTCTGACAGAGATTTCCCAACACAGAGCAGAGCGTCTGGGCGTTGTAGAAGAGGCCAGTTTTGTTGTAAGACCCAGCAGAGATGCCTTTCAGAGCCCTGACTGGAAGCCTTTCTCTCTAGGGGTGAGCAATGGTGGGCAGCACACAGTGGTATATAAATTATTCCATCCTCTCAATGCCACAACTGTCTCTGTATCCAACAGAAACATTTGAGCTGTAACTTAAATTTTGGGCACTGAGTGTTTAGTACTTCCAACTAGGGAATTATCAAACCATCTTGCTTATTTATTTTTCCAGGCAGCTGCAGGTATAGAACTGCTCTGTGCCAAGCATGCATATAAACCCATTAGGGCTTTCTAATGTTTCATGCAGAGAAGAATAATGGAGGAGCTGTAGCTAGCAATTGTAATGCCAACCTAAATGCTTTTAAGCTAGGAGACAGTGCTTCATTAGTTTTCATGTCAGCAGAATCACAAGCAAAGAAGTTTAAATACTCTTCAGAGAGGTGAGATTGAAGCATTAGCCAACATCTAGAAGTGGGAGCGAGAAAGGACTGTGGTTTCCCTTTTGCATATGTTTGATGGTTTCTCCTTTCCCTCCTGCATTTCCACCAATTCAGACTGTCAGCTGCAGGGATACTTGTCTGTGTTTGATGTCAGTCTGCTGGATGGCTGATTGGGGTCTCATCCCAGAAACTGTTTCCTTGGAGAAACCAGGCACAGGTTATGTTTTTCCTGCTGTAATTAATGATGCACTAGATCCCCCCTGTTTGCTGTGCCCACATCCCCGTGGTCCACTGTTCTCCTCATACAGGTGCTCCTGCAGACCCCACATCTCTGGTTGAGCAGGCTGTGGCAGGAGGTGTGTGCAGTGAATGCTTACACCCAAACTGGGGAAAATAACATAGTTAGTAACGTAGCTTTACCTCTCATTAAGAAGTAAAAATGTGTGTCTGAACTGAGAGGAGACCAGAGCCACTTGCTGTGCTGTTGACTGAAGTAAAACTCCTGTTCCTAAAGCGACCAGGGATGAACAGTGACCCAGCAGAGCCGGGGGTCGTGGAGCTCTGAAACGCAGCCTTCCTCCTGCTCGGAGGGGTCAGAGCTGCAGTGAAGCTGTGTGGCTGGTCTCTCACTGCTTTCACCCTGCTGCAACCCATCTGCCTTTACAAGACCATCCCAGCCTAACACCAGCATCGCCAAGAGCAGGAGCTGGCCTGTCCTACCTGCACCCCCTGCTCACTACCGTTAGCCTCGCATGAGCGGTATCTCCTCTAATGGACATTGCATGGGTTGCTGCACTGAGCATGACAGTGTTGTTGCATGTGTTTCGAGGTCTTGTCAACTTTATCCCGGACTGTCCTTGTATGTGTGCCCCCAGGAGAAGTTTCTTTTTAATCTGTTAACCTGGCTTCAGGGATGTAGTGCATCCTAAACGAGTAAGGCATTTCCTAGGGCTCCCTCATCCCAGGTCAAGGTAAACCTGTCCCAAGTTTTCTCAGCAACCGGTTGACCAGGCATAGCCAGCGCTGAGCACTGGCAGAGTGTACAGGCACAGACCTCTGAGACATTTTTGCTCAATAAAACAGACCCACGCTTACGGCTGGGTGGTTCCTCCTCACTGTTGGTATATCCAGCCCCTGTAAAGAGAGCGCTGCGTTGCCGACCGGCAGCCTAGAAGGTTTGCTGTTTGGCAGCTTTACAGCGGAAAATGTCTTCTTGTGGTTATGCTTTAGAATTATAGAAGTAGTTTATAAAACATAATAAACACCTGAGCTTTTGCTGAATAATTAATCAATGGCCGTGTTGGGGCAGGTTAGAGAATAGCTGCAGTCACCTACAGCCTGTTTTCCTGACGTGCTGCTAGCCAGTGGATCGACACACCGCCCATCACTGCTAATGCTCTTCTGAGATCCATTAATCAACCATTAGTCATTAATAAATAATCCCTTCATATAACATTCGACTATTTGGGGTATTCTCAGAGCTCCCAACAAGCTGATTTTTTGCATTCCCAAGAAGACATTCCCCAAAAAAAAAGAAAAAGTATGTTGTAATCCTGAATATGCTTGAAAGCACATTGTACAGAGTTGAATAAATATTATACTGCAATGTGTTTATTATTATTTTTTAGACACACCAGAAGATTAGCCGAGCTCAGTAGCAAAGACAGCCCTGCCAGTCCAAGGTGACTGATAGGAGTAAGGCACATGAAAGCAACAGAAAAATGTATTCAAAAGCAATTATGTTTGCTTTCATCTTGTTTTTCCACACCCGTTAGCAGAAAAAATAAGTCTAGGTGACCCCAGTCAGAAGGAAATGTTTTTCAGATGCCTCCACTCCACTTTTAACTACCAGAAAAAATAGTAGTTGGAAAGACAGCAGCAGATTCAGTTTCCCTTTATTCTATTTATTTTAGGGTTTTGGACTCTAATCTGGCAGCAGTTACCAAAAAAATCCCCCCACATTTTAAGAGTCACTCCATCTGAAACACATTAGGAAGATGAGAGGAGTGGAAAAGGTATTTCAGGGGGTCACTCAGTGCATTTGAACCTACTTCCATCCTTATTTTTAAGGTGAGGCAACTCCTTTTTCCCAGCTCCTCATGCGTTTAAAGCTGAATTTGCTGAAACATTTGGAAAAAAATCCCTCTCTGTTGAGAACAATCCTGCTCTGACTCACTATGACCTAACATGTCTCTTCCAGTTGCAAAATCTACAGTAATGCTGACTTTGGCCTTAGGTACGCTCTTTGGATATTTACATTTCCTAAGTTTGAAAAGCATTCGACTCCATCCGAGTGCCCGCAGCCATCTTGTGGTCACGGTCTAATCCAAGAGAGACACACGCAGTAAATATGACTCGGTCTCAGGGCAGTGTCCAGACTCTTTCCTTGGAACAGCCCCGGGAAATTGGTCACGTGAGAAAATTTCCCCATTTCAAAGCGAAGAAAGGAGGAGTCATGACCAGTGGCAGAGATAGAAAATTCATGTGGTCATAGCCTGAGTGGTTTTTCAGATGTAGCCATGCCTTTGTTCTTGTGTTTGCAGAGGAGCTTGTGCTGACAGTCTTTGTTGAGACACATGCTGAGCACCCCGCTCCATCACTGTTGATGCTCTCCTGTGTGCTGCTAACCCTCACACGTGTCCTTCTTTGCCATAGGCATTGCTGTCTTTTCTTTAGAGCTTTAAAATACACCAAAAGCCTTCTCTCACAGAAGCTGAGGTTATGTTCTTCCCCTACTTGTGTGGAACATGCTTAACATCAGCGGGATTAGGAGAGATGCATATCAGAGCCCAGACCGATGAGACCTGCCCTCGGCCCTTCCTCTAAACCGGAGCTGAATCTTTGCTGGGTTTGAAGCTTTTCTCTTGGCTTTGAGTCTCATTTCCAACCTGCTTCTCACCCTTCCTGGTTTGTGACAAGGGTCTCATTAAGCGAAAAGGTTGTCCTCTAGCCTGAGAGAGAGCAGTAAGAACAGAGAGCACCTGGGAGGAAAATGGACCTGGTTGTCAAAGCCGTGGAGGTCCCTGCTGCAGGCACAAGAGGTTTGGGTCAGCCTGATAACCCCACTGTGGTTCTTGAAGGTTCTAGGTAGAAGCATTTGGCCATTTCACGTGGCTTGCTTGAATCTGTTCTCCCAGATGATGAATCT
>Ga0181612_144486_pt1 | contig 15483 bp, 4 predicted proteins | sample HoacroProtozoa21_FD_119630 | JGI IMG/M metagenome (GOLD analysis project Ga0181612, IMG submission 119630) | Hoatzin crop microbial communities from Cojedes, Venezuel. Combined Assembly of Gp0051906, Gp0051904, Gp0051908 | reverse complement strand
TGGATACTCTAGACTAGTAGACTAGTCATAGACTGGTTCCGAGTCAGTTCCTTTAAGCCATCATAATTTTTAATCTCTGCCTCATTCAGCTCCTCATCCTTCCTGGCTATACCCACATGCTTTGCTCTTGTGGAAACCTTGGCTGAGGAAGAAGTAAACTTATTTTTTAAGAGGTCTTGGAAGAAAATCTGGGACAGTAGGGAGACACAAGAGGAGGAGAAGCCATCCCAATCTGAATGGGGATAAAAAGGACTATAAGTCACATGTTTGTGACTCCATCATGCAGCAGAGGAGTGGTGGAAATTGGACGGAGTTTTCTCAGGCTCTACTTAAACTGAGTGCCTATATTGGGTTTCCTAAGATATGGGCCCATCACTAGTGCAATGCACCCTTGGTGCATCTGCAAGACAGAATTGCACCGTTGTCTTTGACCTTGATGTAATCAGGATTTTGTCTTTGAAGTGAGATTTATCAACATCATCTGGCTTCTTTCATTCGGCAGGCCAAAAATCCTCCTAACATCCACAGAGATGTTTTCATTTCCCCCCCTCCCCGGTCCCTTTACGTGACTTTGTTTAGTTATGCCCTTAGTTAACAATTTTCTTGACTACTTGTAAGTATCATGAGCTGTTTCTAGGTAGACTGCTTTTTCTTTGGTCTTCACAACACTTCTTTCACAGGTGTTAACATTTTTTCTCAGGAAATATTAAAAAAATAGTTGCCTTAACTGTATAAAATAAATTAATTAGGACAACCAAGCTAAAGTAATTTAAGAATGTGTAAAGTGACCTTCAAGAACACTTTCAAAAAAATTCCTTTCCTGACTAAATATTTGAGAAAACTGCCAGTATTTCCCCTCTGTACTGGAAGATTCAAAAGGTAAATATAACTATAGTAAACTTTAGTAGTAGACACAGTAAAGCTGAATATCCTGCATTGTCATCACTATATTAATGGTATCTTGTGATATTAATTTTGAAAAGTCTAAGAGAAATAACATTACATATTTATTAGCAGATTAGTCAAATGATTTATAGTCCTGGAGGTCCCTGTAGTACTGCTGAAATTTTTTCCATTTGTTTCGCTGGGCACAACAGCACAAAATGACACAAAGTGCTTCTCTTGTTTACTTACACTTCTCGCAAGGCTGTGTAATCTTTTCATTCTGCCACCAGATAGATCTCCTTTCTTTTTGCCTTTAGAACTCTTCTACACATTTTCTTGAACATGCTTGCCTGAGGGAGAAAAAAAGGAAAAAGCATCAATATCATCAGTTCAGACTCTGAAAATACCTTACACTTGCAAATCTTCCTTTTTGCATTAAAACAACATTGTTTGGGGGATTTTTTTTTTTTGAAAGGTCTCAAAAATAAGACCTTCCGGGCTGAAGGCCTAAAGAGAAGACATTCTCACAGTGCAAAGACACTGCTGAAAATTTTTATTGGGACTGGAACCAGACTTGGAAAATCGATTTAAATTAGTCAGGCCTGGCTATATATTGGGGAGTCTATGCTTGCATATCCATTTTTTTTTTTTTACGCCAGTGCTTCTTTTGGATTCTTAGACAAAAGAGGATAAAGTGGGCATTCTCCACTTGATGCAATTTCACTATACAGTGATTCCCATCAATGTATAATTAAAAGTGGATTTCCTTTTCCCTGTTTGGCTGAGGTGGGGGAGGGTCTGCATAAACCTGGTTCATGTGAAGTGAACAAAGAGAACTTTCATGAGTTCTCCTGCAAACAGTCTATCAGTTACAATTCCTAGTGTTCACACTGCTGCACTGTTCAAAAGGAGCTCTAAAAAAAAAGTCAAGCAGGGGGTCCAAGAAAAATTCAACCCGCATGCCAACTAAGGGAAAGAAAGAGAAGGCAGGAAAAAAACCCTAGCTTTTGTTGTAAAAAGAACTAATGAAGCTGCTCTTAGAACTGTCCATGGTGACACAACAAGCCTGTGCACCCACACGCATTGTGAGAACGCCAGTCACCCACCGTAATGAGAAAAGGAAACACTGGGGGCAAAGGAAATATATGAATACATCGCTTTTATGGTTTAACTGTAGGGAATCGCAACGCTGGCCCACAATATCTTGTGCCAACTGCCAAAAGTGGTAAAGTAATACATAAGGTTGTCTACTTATATTTTTCTTACAGACAAGATGGACTGGTGGGGGGTAAAATCCCATTATCATTATAAATTGCTAATTAAATAATTATCAATTAGATGGGCAGACAGAACTCATTCCAATGAATTCCTTAGAGGGCCTTCAGTAAAGAAAAACAGTAATTTTGATTATTTTTTTTATCCATACTTCCTGCCTAGGGGCTCTAAATAGAGATGATATATGGTGTATCCCATGTCAGACTTTCACACAGTATATCCCATGTTAGAGCTCAGGGACAAACACTGAACTTTGGAGCATATATAGATCTTTTTTCAGTTTTTCAGATAAATGGCCTTAATTTCACGATATTAATTAGAAACCCAGGGTTATTTCCTAAGGAATAGAAAGAATACTTTCCAGACTTTTATGTGGCTTTGAGAAACCACTTTTTTTCCAAGTAACTGATAATATTTTGTAATATGTCATTGCATTTTCTTTTCCCTTCTTTGCACAATCCAGAATCTTCTTTGAAATAATACATGAAAATATTTATTATAGATAAATATGCAGACGTTAGGCATGACTGAACACAGTGCGAGAAGTATTTTTAATGAACTTTGCTCTACTCATTAACAACAAAACCAATGCAAAATTAAACCCTATGCTTACAGGTTTTAGCTGTCAACTTTTCAGATCAGACCCTTAGGCAAAAATACTGTTGTCACAGCACAGAGCAACAGAAATGATCCTGTCCCATCCTGTACCCCTTACTCATGTGAGTAATCTTTCTTGAGAAGAGGGGTCCCACTGGCTTTAGTAAAACTTACTCAGCTATAACCAGTCATCACTCACATGTGCACAGCTTGTCCTAAATGAGTTTTCCAAGACAATTAAAAACTGTAACAATGTGCAACCACTATTTAAGAAAGCCTCAGTTGTCTGTGACAAGGAATATTTTCTAGGAACAGAAGTTCTGCAGACTGAACCGAGGAGTCACACTAATGTTTTGGACACAGTTTTCCTTGCCAGAAAACACCGACAAAAAAGTAAGGAACGGAAATGGTAACATGAAAGATGGACTTGTAATTCCAAAGCCAGGAACATTTAAATATGAATGGGGCTTGCTGCTGTCCTCTATCTTTTGTCAGGAAATATGAAGCTCTGGAACTCCTTTTGTTGCCTTCTTTGTTAACTGTATGAGGCTGAAAGGAGTTCGATGGCTTGTTTCATCTTGTTTCATTTTCAAACTCCATCATAATGAGGGTCTCAAAAATAAATGCTGATAAATACATGAAAAAATTGAAGGGTTCATAAAGGAGAGAACTTTCTTTTTCAGAGTCATCTGTCACCGGATGACTAACCAGGGACAACCATCATTAAAAACAAACAGCAAGTTAGATTTTTAAGGTTTAGAAAGGGGAACTGAGTTACAGTATAATATAAAAATATCATTATAAAATAAAAATATCATTATAGGAAAATATTTGAGAACAAAATCAAGTGATATAAAATACCTTTAGCAATACGCACATCTATTCCTTTCTATTTTGCTATTTTTTGCCGTTACTTTCTGGGAGATCACAGAATCCCAAGGGAAGTTCCTCATGGTGATGTTCTCTAATGTGATTTACTTTGAGGAATTCTTAATGGGGAAAGGTGCCTACTACATTTTGTTATTGAGTTTTTGTTCATGGTTCAGGATTGATCCACTTGAGTCTTTCAGCAGGGAGTAGTTTTCCAGTGTGGCACAGCACGACTCCAAATCAATAAGGTTAATAGATGTGGTGGCCACACAGTCAGAGGTGATGTGCCTGGCATTTTCTGTGCCAATGAAGAAAATTTCTGATGACGAGATGTCATTTTTGTGCCGGCAGTAATGTCACCCTGATTACCTAGAGCACACAGCCAGTTAGTAAGTTAGCAAGACTGTAAATGGCCTATTAATCTGAATTATCTTTACAGGAACAGTTTCAAAAAATTTTGCTAGCACCCAAATTACCGGCCTCTCTGTGATTCTTGAAATGCCAGCAGCATACTTGCTATATAAAAATAACATTGCTGTGTAAAAGCGACTAGAGGGGAATGGCTAGCCTGGAACTTCACTGTATATTTTTCAACTCTCATTGACACACTATAAAACCTGCAAAATATCAGTCATAAAAAAAAAGAAAAAAAATGCTGCAAGTTCTTTTAAAGAATTAATGTATGAGCAGAAGGGAAAAAAAACCCCATTCAAAATACCACTGAAATAAAAAGTAATGTTGATGTCAAATCTACTGATGTAATGAGATTGCCATGTGTTGGTCTTCCTGCAGTTCTAATTTTCTCTGACTTTTTAAAATATGCAAACTCTTAGCAGTGCCTCCCAGAGCATTAATACGTACACATTCGCTGATGGCCTGCATTGTGAACAAAGTGTTGGACTGGACTCGAAAGAGAAATCTGTTTAATATTCCAATATCTAAATGTCAGGAAGGTGTAATTCAGAGTGCCACTGAACGATGAGCTGAACAGAATACAATTTATAGTGGCTTTAGTTAACAAATGGCATTAAGGGAAGGATTTCCATAATTAAATCATTAACTAATACAAAATATTGATTTCCTCTCTGATATTAGTGTATTACCACTCGTCAGACTTGCAGATACCCCAAAGAGCACTCAGTGCAGACCCTACCAGCAACAACAATAATTTGCATTATGATAACACTATCAAACATTATCAAGCATAGAAAAAAGAGCAAGGTACTGTGTGTACCAAACCATCGCTGCCCCACAGAGTTCACAGATAAGATTTTGAAGAAAAATATTAGGATGGCTGCAAAGAAAGTATGTGTAAACAGACTGGATAAAGTGATGATTTGTGTTAGGAGGCTCCTTCCACACTGCCTTTCCTCCACTCGCTCTACTGCTTGGTAACTGGTTTGGAGCTTTTCCTAGCCATATTTACAGTGTTTCTCGAGAGCTGCTTATCTGAAGAGCTAAATTCCATTGCCATCTACAAGAACTCTCATCTTCTAAATGCAAGAGTTTGGGGTTTTATTGGCTGCTCTTTATATTTTAGTGTTGACCAAGGGAAGCTGAGTATGCACCATGGAAGCAATACAGCACATTAAATGATGATTTCACTTATATTCCAGTATGCTCATTAAACATGTTAAATAGTGGAACATATTAAGTTAACTTGAAAATGCAGAAGGGCTGGAAGATGCAAGATTAAAAAAAATTTACATGGAAAAGATTCTCCTTAATTGAGTTGTAATCAGTTAGTATTGATCATTCGTTCTTTCTTTTATCAGTGTGATGAAGATAATGGTGATAATGATGATGATGATGCAATGTGCAGCATTTGGATCATAAAGAAATGATAAGAAATTGTCTAATATTTGATGATAATTCTTTCTTGAAGGTGATACAGGCTGCACAACATCATATATTACCTCAAATTCATGATAGAGCTTGGAAATAAGTTGAATAAGGAAAATTTCCCTTTTTTTGGTATAGTTGTCCAGATGTACTTTTAAAGAATCGGTCCACTCTGTGCTAAAATGGAAAGGGGCTATATTTTTGAGAAATGGCTAAAAAAAATTCGTTATTTTCTACCTCAGTCTTTCAGCAGGAAAGCAGTTCTTTTGCCAGTTAAACATTCAAAAATCATGTCTCATTTGAATAAATTAACATATTTTGTGGCAAAAATTAATTCCAAGGAAGGAACAATAAATAGGAAAGCAATTTAAATTGTGTATTTTACAGGGCAGGAAAAAAAAAAAGAAAACCCAACATCGTCATGCATATGACAGCTCAGCTAATTTGATGGGCTTTGATGTTAATTTAGGGTTTACTTTAATTTCAAAACATATTTTTTCACTTAATAAGGGAAACAAAAGAAACTTTCAACCAGTTTGTTATCTGGGAATGTTTTGGCTTCTCAAATGTGAGAACATGATTGTTTTTATTTCCAGGAGGAGATAAAAACACTGAAGCAATAAAAAAGAGTCAAGGCAGCTTGCACAGCACAGGAAGTTCACAGCCAGAGACTTAATTTCCCACACAATGTACTGTGCAATGGGCCCATTAACATAGATGAATAGGCTCTTTAAAGGGTTTTTTTTCCAGATATGCAGCTGCCGCTGAATGGTGCTATGTTAATAAGGTACTCACATGTCTATTCTTCAGGTACTCTGGCATTCTCTACCTAGGTAATCTCCATATAGGAAAAGCTATTAGGGGTTGTATCTCCTACCACACCTTCAATTATTTTAACACCTGCACCGATAATCCAGGCAAGGTAAACTGGTAGGGGGCCGAGGGTCTAAGTCCATCCTCTTCCCCCCCAAAGTCACATCCCGGGGGGAGGGGCTGAGGGAGAGGGGGGAAGAAAAAAAAGTAAAGTCACTTTTATTACACATCAGTGGGAACATTCTGAAAAAGCTTTCATGCCTAGGAAATTGTTATTTCTTCAAACAACTGACAGCCTGCAGAGGAAACTCTAATGGAAATCCAGCTCATGCATTGTTATGCATGGCCCTCATGTAGATACATGGGGGTGGATTAAGTTAGCTTCCAAAGGGTCTATTGTGTGCAGCATTAATTTGCAGTGCTCTTGATATCTGAGTTTGAAGGTTTTACAACCTTTGTGTTTACTTAGATGCACTATATCCTAGGTTTGTTTATTTCCTTCCACAATCTCTTATTACCCAGTAAATGTTACATTTATCTTTATTAACTTTCAACATGTTGCTGTAAGTCACAGAGAAGGAAATCATTACAGCCTCCTTGAGATGTATTAGTTTTGGAGGAGTTTTTTATCTTTTTTTATTTTTTTTTTGCTTCCTGGTCAGTTCTGACTTCTCCATCTGTTAAAACACTGGTCGTTTTTATAAAGCACGCGGACTAAAAGCATAAGAACTGTGTCATTTATTGTTATTATATGGCTATTTAATTATAAAGAAATACACTTTATTTCCTTGTCATACATGTACAAATAAATAAACCAATCAATAGTCTTCCAAAAGGATCTGACACTGGTGCAATTGCCTCTTACTACACGTTGATAGAAGAAGAAAAACATGCACTTAGCACTTCTTATGATAAGCACAATCTTTCCTGTTTCCTCAGAATCCATTACAAATTTGTTTGCTAGAACATACAGCTCTTCTCCCAATATTAAGAAGCAAAACACAAATAAGACTTTTCCCATGCTGCCTTAACTTGTGTTCTTGTTCTCATTTAAAGATTCGTATACACTGAAGACAGGCATTTTTGTAAATGTGAGATTTAAATTCAGAAGATCCTAATGGATTTTTATTTTAACTTGTCAAGGATGTCTAGAAGTGTTAGTTTTTCAACACTGAACTAAGAACTCAAAGTAACTTGTACATTCAAAGGAAGCTATGATCCTAACCTGAACTACAGGGCTCAACTGAATAAAAATACCTTATGGTCGAGTAACTCAAGTTATGTGTGGCTCCTTCCCCTCCTCCTTTATGTGGAAGTCAGTCAGTTAGACATTTTTGTATTTTAATAACCCAAAAGGGTTTCTTGTAGAAAGAAATAAGTGCCTGACTTACAGTAATCAGGGTCTGAGTAGTATCAGGTACATGGTTTACTCAAAAACCCCAGCACTAAGGAAAGACTTCTTAAAACTACAGAAAGTTTTGAAATCAGGTTTTGATGCTACATAATGGATAAGAGAAATTACCTTCTTTAGGTCTCAGTCATTAGGAGCACAACAGCAGAAACAGATGCCTCCAAGACCTGCTTGCTTGTTAGGTTAGGGGAGTCTATTTGTAACCTGTCTCAGACTGAGTAAGCAGAAGTGCAAACCAAATGACAGGAGCCACTGACCTCAGCTGTTGAAGAAGTGAAGATCTTAATTTAATCGTTTGGGGTCAGGAGCTTTTCTAATGTCCTAGGAAATGCTAACAGCGGAAACAGAAGGAAATGCGTTTCACAGAACTGTTTGAAGTACTGTGGTACTACTGGCATTGTACAAAACAATAGCGCTGCTTCCTCTGGAACATGACTGAAGCACGTGAAACCGTGGCTGGTTTAGAGAACATAGATCTAGTGCTTCTGTTTTCCTTGTTTTGTAACACAAGAACAAGGAGCGATAATAAAAAGATGCAAATTCAAAACCAATAAAAGAAAACCCTTTGTTTTTCTCACTTTGGATATTTAGGCTGTTGATATGCAATACCACGATATTTCACCAAAGTCAGATTAAATCCAACAGATTCAACACTGAAGTCAGATGTTTCCATAATACAAGGATCTCCAGCATTACAGTAGTTAACTTGAATTACTGGCAAATAAGAGACCTGGTTCTGGAACATGTGCTATCACAAAATTCTGTGTCTGCAACTGAATCCTCAGACCCTGGCTGCTGCCAGAGATATGGTGCTGCAACACACAGACCACTTCCGTGGTACAATATAGCAATTCTCACCTTGCAGCATTCCTAACAATATCCCACACCGTTAATTATCATTGGGTTGTATTCACAGATTCTTTTTTTTTTTTTTTCACCAAAACAACAAGAACTAGAGACCAGGAAGGTTTGTTTGTTGTTTGTTTTTAAATGATAGATAATTCTGAAGTTTTTCCAAAACCAAGCAAAAACTGAGTAAACATCACAAAATCCATTTTGCTCTCATAAAAGCTGGTAAAGCTCTTATGGTCATAGTGTCCATGGAGGACTCCCACTGAAGACCTCCCACAAGTTATCAAAGACTGTATTATTAAGACAAAAAGTATTCCTGCCAACCCAGCAACACCCATCTCTCCATAAAAATGGAGAGTGGGGGCCAGGACTTACTGCTGCAATCAGGCAGAGATTGTAGGCTTTTCTTTATTACTTTTGCAACTGTGAAAACATTTTTGATACCTGATCTCATTTCTGGAATGACAGATATTATTCTGTGAGTCTATTGACAACAAAGTCTTTACAGGCACATGAAACTGCCTCCTATCTGTATATTTTTTGAACATTAACGTATACTCTGTGTGTACGTATTTCTCTAGCAGAGCGGCTATTTATTTAATATGAGGTATGAACTCACTTAACTTACTGCAGGTTAATTCTGCGCAGTTTTTTACAACCTCCCCATATTCCACAAGAGGAGTCATATACAAAGAGTACATTATACATCTGAACTGGACTCTATTTTTTATCTGTGCCTTCTTTAAGTAATCACTCCAAGAAACATGTGATCTGAAATGTGGTGATGAATGCTCAGCATATTAAAGAAGGAGAGGGATTTTTCTTTGTTTTCAAAGTGCACACAGTACTTTGATTCACTGTTTCCACCAAGACCTTGCCAGACCAAGAAAGGGATAGTCTACTCCAGTGCTCACAGTAACTCAGGCCCATCTGTTCACTGCACTCACAGCATCATGTGGAGGTGCAGGACAGACCAGACCAATCCTCTCTTCATTACTGAAATCTGCCAAGAAGTTAGGGAATTGTCCGTATCTCCGCTTTCCCACCTTCCTGGAGCCAATCAGGAGTAGGCAAAACGAAAAACATTTACCATTTTGTGCACCCTTTAGAGACAAGAAATAGCCTATCCTGTAATCACCTTCTGACTCATAAAATACTGAATGAATACCTGGAGTTAACTGTAGTAGTGAGGAGATGAAACTCGGCAGTTTCCCGTTCAGGAAATGAGCAGGCAGCATGAACTTTCAAAGCACGTTTCCCGTCTCTAAATATGAGCAGTTGACCTGTGGAAATCAGAAAGAGTCATTAGAGGAACTGTAAGAAGAAGACAAAGATAAGTTAAGGTATGCAATCTGTACGGCTGAGATGGTAAAAGACACTCTTCAAAGCTGAGGAGTGGTCAATCAGAGGTTTGTTACTAGCCCAGGAAAATTACAGGCACTATCTAGAGAGCAAAAATGATTGGAAAGGAGCTAGTCAAGTGGAAGAAAAAGTTTAATAAGAAAAGCATTGTAAGGAAAAAGTAAACATAAAGAGAGGGAAGCAGGGAAATAAGGTCTCAAAGTAGAGGAAGCAGGTAGAGAATAGTAAATATCTGCGCAAAGTAAGCACAAATTGTGGGAAGAAGGTGCATGGGTGACAATGAAGACCAAATGGGGTTCAGTAAAAGAATGCCTGCCTCATTTGGAGAATGATATTACTCTGTCAAGAGAAAGAAAAACCTGTTTTCTTTAGACTGATGTGAAATATAAAAAAGCAAGTAATCCTCTGTCTCCGATTACTCTCTTCTGTGTTCATATGTCCATTGTTCAGGGTCACAAGCACCTTTTTAACCAGGACACATCCCCCTGGAAGCCTCTCAAACACTGACCTGTTGAGCACAAGCCTTTTCTGGGTGCACCACGTTCAATCACACCATCCTGCAAGATGGGACTGTTTGTGATTTCACCACAGCTGGAGAATAACATAGTGCGAACAGCCAAACAAGGGGAGGCCTAGCAAGGACCCTCTGCTTGCCAAGGATGTTAGGGCTGTCGCACATTCTGCTGTGTTTGGAGACTGGATATTACAACATACACACAAAAAAGGACCAGGCTCTTATCCCTGTGTGCTAGTGATCACCTTGCTCTGAAGGTCTAAGCGTTGCGGGCGTGTACAACTATAGGTTTAACTACTGTCCTGCCTTCTCCAATCTTCGTAACAGCGTGCTCTGCAGCACAGCTTGTTACTAGTCAGGTGGGAAGGAGATGGGATTACAATTCCCTTATTATTTCTAAAGGCTAAAGAATGAATAGCACATCCACTGCCTTCCTGGTGCACCACAGAACCCTGCTCCCTTCCATAAAGGCTGGGCTGTCATGAGGCTCCAGTTTATAGCATGGGACTGGTAAATCACCCCAATTTTAGACTATATATTGGTTGTTTAATGGAAAACTGCCTTTACTGGGTAATGTTGAAGCTAATGCACTATCAAACTTTTTTTTTTTAAAAAAAGCTTTTTCTGTCATTTTAAAGGGCGAGCAATGCAGCCTCAGACTTGGAGCACTTGCAGTTTTTGGGATGTATTCTGGTAAGTAAACTCAATAGGTTGCTACTCATTTTTGCTTCCTGAAAATTTGGTGCCGATGTGTGCAAAACAGTCCTGTGCTTGTTCCCAAAGTCAGGACTGCTTCCACACACAGGCCAGGACCAGTTACCTCAAAATGAAAGCTCATTTCCCTATCACTGTACTTCATATGATGGAATATTGGCCCCAATTAGCCTTGCTTTCTAATTGTACCTGACAGAGCAAAGGCCCCTAGTGAGTGACAGTCCCAGCCCCACGCACTTTAAAACACAATATAGGCAAAAATTCATACAAAATCCTTGCATAAGAAGAGAAAGCCTAGATAACTAATTTTCTTCCCTATCTAAGAATACTTCAGTAACTTCTTGACTTCTTGGGGACTAACAAAAAATTACAGGATCATGCGTGTTTTTTTCACTTTATTCCTCTGTAAGTACAGACTGACTCATTAACAGGAGTGGGAACAGAGTGATCCCAGCAGTCTGCATCTTTAACACTAGAGTCTGTATCTCTACCACTCTGCTGCTCCGGGAGGCAGCCCTTCACCGCGAACTCCAGCGTGATGTGGCTCAGAGGCAACCAACCTTGTTGCTGAGCACTGTGATTTTTTTGCAGCAACCAGGCAGCTTGTTTAAACCACCACAGCGCAGGGGCAGAGCCTGCAAGAAGCTGAGGTAATCATTTTTACATTAACTATCTGGCAAAGGTGTGGGCTATGGACAGGGAGAAGGGACACAGAGGGAGGGAGGAGCTGCAGAAAATGACAGTGGAAATTGAAGAAACAGTCTTTTAGAATTAATCCAGTGTTTCTCAGGAAGGTTTGCCATTGCAGCAAAACTGGAAACAAAGCGGGGAAGGCAGGAAGACTGCACATGTGCATTCTGCACATTTCGTTCTAATGTGCTTTTTTGCCTTCATCTTTTTGTTGTTATTGTTTTTCAGGCCGGCTGCAAAGTTTTGCAAAAGGCTTCCACTGCCAAAGCCAACCAAAAAGACAGGGTACTGTGATGGTGCTTTTTATCTGTGGACATTTGCTTTTTCTGTTTTGTTTTTCTGAGATGGGCTGCTAAGGAAATAAAGCCCCATGTAATTTCCAGCAACGACAAGTGAATCAGTTCATTTGCTTAAAAAAAAAATATTAAAAAAATCCCTCATTTTCATATTTCCATATTTAATTTTTGCACTTGCATGTACGTTTCTGTTATCTTCCAGCCACATGTTGCTATTTGTCTCTGTAGTGCAGGATTTCTTTATTTCTTTTTTTTTTCTTTTTTTTTGACTGTGGGCTATGTGAAGCCTGACTTGCATGTAAAAGATCCACAGGGAAAAAAACCCTCCAGTCCTCACTGAACTAAAGAGAGCTGGCACGCTGCACGCTTTGTGAGAACACTCCACACTCACCACCGCCTCAGATAGCGTGTGGTGGATACACGCAGCACCACGCACCTACTGACCAGCATCGTATGGTCAGTGCAAAGGCCTGGAGAAGATCAACAGGCACGGGTGAGGAGGGACGATGGGAGCCTGAAAAAAATTAACAGCCGCTGGTTCTTCCAAAAATCAGCCCAATTTGGCCAGCTAAACACTGTTTAATGCTCAGCCAGCCACTACACAACTTCCACAGAGTACAACTGCCAAAACTTGGTTAGAAGGAGAGCTCTGAGATTTATGAGACCATTCCAGGCAATCTCGCTGCATTTAGACTGTTGTTTATGCTAGTCACCCTTCAGCTATCTGACTTCCAATAAGATTCAGGCTCCTAAGATATTTGGTTGCTTTTGAAAAGGTTACATGCAGTCACAAGCAGGCAGCCAAGACGCCTGTGTTTGGTTAGAATTAGTGACGCAGCTCACTGTTAAAATACATCTTGACCCAGCATCAGCAGTGCTTGGACAGACACAATTTCTGTTGCGCTTGCTGGCAGACAGGGTTCCAGACAGACTCTGGTTACGATTTAGTTGTGGTCTACGTGTTCAGGGCTCTGTCAAAACCCTTCCACAGCCAATACAGCAACTGCCTTCCACAGGAGAGAGAGCAAATGCAATCGGTTTTCTGTCTGAAAAATATTTCAGTTGTCGTTTCGTCAGCGGACCACAGCCTGCTCTGATCTACTCCCAGACTGCAGACAGCGCTGGTTTGTCCACATAAAATGTATGCAACAAATTTGTCCTGTGAGTTTCTCTTCCTGAGAGGGGACATATCTCCAGCTCCAGCGTCTCACTGCTGCTTCCGGTGCCATCGTGGGGCTGCCAAAGCCACCAGCGTTCCTGCTCTCCGACAGGCATGCTCTGCCCCTGAAGCGGGAAAGAATGTTTATCACAAGGTTTTTTCCCCCCAGTGACAGAATTGGAAAGTGATACTCAAGAAATACAACAGTGTGTGGTGTGTACTGTCCTGGTATTGATCTCCCTCCCATCTCACTCTTAGTTTTCTGTATCTCCATACCCTCCATGGTACCCACTTGCCAGCCAGGTCACCCAACTGTGGCTCCCAATGAAGTGATGGTTGATAATTTATGAAGACTATGCTATCTTGTATGGAAATGGACAGGTTTCAAACTTAAATAGGTTACAAGTAAAACAAACGTGAAAATGAGACTCTGGAAAAGTCTGTTTGTCTATTTGAAAATTAAGGAAAAATTAATGGGCTGTCATGCAGTTTCTTCAACTTGTAACTGTGAATCTACCTGCAATTAATCAGTTAATATTGAATTGCCAATATAAATATTAAATATGGTAAAGTCACCAGATAACTAGTTTTATTAAATGTAATTACTACTGGGAAGAAAATAGTGGGTTGCTTTCTTTTTTTTTGGGGGGGTGTAATTTGGGAGTTTAATGGTTTAACTAGAGCATTTCTATGAAAATCCTGAAATTTGGCCAAAGACACCATGATATTACACACTTTTCTCCTGCATCTCTATTGATGTCCTATGGCAAATGTAGCATTTTCCTTCTGGAGTAGTTAACATAAAAGGTCATGGTTAAGAGAAGCTTTTCTCTTGGAAAAGATAATCTGCCTTCAAAGTTATAAGTTAAACAATCAAGTGGTCTAATTGATTGAACATTTACAAATACTTCATAATTAAATTTTTGTCAAACTATGTGAAAAAGATTTATGTTCCGCTTCCCCAAACTGTTTCTTCCTCATTTTTTTTGTGTGTGTGTGCATGTGTGAACTGAATCTTTGGGAACTCCTTCCAGTTGATGCATCATTGAGGTGGTTAAACACATTGCATTATGGCAGTCTGTCACACCAGTGTTTCACACTGAAATACTGGACTTGACACATCACTGGAAAAGGAAGTCAGACAATCCAAAATCCAGAGTTATGTTTCTTTTGAAACTTGAGATTCTGAAGGCAGAATTTTCACCTATTTAACTCAAATTGCAGAAAGAAAAAAAAAAAGATGTATAAGTAATTATAATACAGCTTTTTAAACATTATAAATAAACTTGCATGAAAATAATAATGTCTTGATGGTCCTGCTTGTCAGTGGAAGCAACCAATGCTCTGTAAATATCCCTATTTATTTTGGTGAATCTCTCTAAAGTAGTTATGGAAGAACAATACAGGGGACAGAATCTGACTCTCCAGCAAACAAAATGCTGTAGAGAAAATATTGCCATATTTTTGTGAAACTATGCCTTGACTATAAGGAGTCCTATAACTTTCACTAGCACGTGAACTGTTACCTGGTCCCTTGACGCTGATGTGAATATAGCCTATGAACAACCTTCTTCAGACAATGTTTATTTCAACAGCCATGTCATCTAATACTCTGATGAAGACCTGTAGTATTTTGAGGGCTTCACCTTGTATTTCCAAAGGCAGAATTTTAAATGCATTGAAATACAAAGCTTAATTCCTATGCTCCATTCCAATGGCATCAACAGGAGGGAGGCAAAGGCAGGAAATTTTGGATTTTGTAAAATGGCAGTTTTCCTATATCTACCAAAGGAATAAAAAAGGAAAAAAATTATCTTATACCACGTTCCTCAACTTTACCTGTTTTCACATGGTAACCTGCCACATGTGCCAAAGGAGTCCACTAAACATACAGAAGATTAAATGTAATCACCTTCAACTTTAACCAGAGAGTATCAGAATATTTGTGGAGACTTCATCACGGAAAAAAATTATCAGGATTACGAACAACCATGTTTCGCTATTGTAGAGCAGAAGGGTTAGGAATAGGACCTGGAAATTCTAGGTTTTTAACTTTAATCAGCATACAATAATGTGGATGATTAATTAACATGGAAACAAGGGTGAAGATGGATTGCCACAGTTTGGAGGAAAAAGACTGCCATATGGACAATATTACCAGCTCAAGATTATATGCAAGTCTCAGTTATTTAGTGTTTATCTG
>Ga0181612_115925_pt1 | contig 15483 bp, 7 predicted proteins | sample HoacroProtozoa21_FD_119630 | JGI IMG/M metagenome (GOLD analysis project Ga0181612, IMG submission 119630) | Hoatzin crop microbial communities from Cojedes, Venezuel. Combined Assembly of Gp0051906, Gp0051904, Gp0051908 | reverse complement strand
CTCGTCTCCACAGCTTCCACTTCTCCAGCTGCCCATGAGCAGTTTGGAAGATGCCGGAGCGATGGGTTTTGCCTGGTGCCAAGGGTTCTGCCCTGGTGCTCCAGAGGTGTCCGTACGCCTCGGGGGCTCCCGCGGCGGAGGATTTGGTGTCTGTGCAGTCTCATGAGACAATTTTAACCTTTCTGAAATAGCAACTAATTATAGAGCAACGGCTATTTTAAAACTTTGAAAACATATGCTTATTGGTTTGTGACAATAATTATCGGATAGACAATGTAACTCTGAACAGACTTTTTTAATAGCATGATTTGAGGCATGCAGATGAAATTCAGCTTTTGGTCAAACAAGTTAATTGTAGGAGGCTCCTCGAAAACCGAAGTTATTCATAGAAGTATAAAAAGGGTGGAACGTTGTGGAGGAACAGACATTCTGACTGCTAACCGAGGTCAGAGGAAAATTCTTATTCAACAGTTTAATATATATATATATATTTTTTTTTTTAAGTTCTAGTTGTGTTTGGTTTTCAGAAGTGTAAACAGCTCAGTTACTTCTAGCTCCCTTCCTTCGTTACCATCTGCCAGTAGATTTAAGGGGAACCTTCTGTACTGTTTTCAAAAAATGATTTTGAAATGTTAACTTTCTGTGACCCTGCATTCTGCTTTAACGCTGAAGGCTTGTTCCAGTTAAAATATTCTCAAGGGACTGGCTTCAGAAAGAAGATGACCTAATTCCCTTTTGAGCCAGGTAGAAGCGCAAGGGAGGCTCAAAGTATAGGGTACTTACACTTGGGATTAATTACATTTAATATTTAAAATGTGATATATAAACGAGAATTGAGGTGTCTTACAATAACTTAGTTTCAGACTATTCAATCAAAGCCTGTAGTGTTCTTTGCTGAATATCCAGAGGCTGATTTAAAACATTAATAGAGAATTTTAAGAACTGTTCCTATTAAATCCATATGAAAGAAGGAGATTTTTAAAGTCTCGGGTAAAGGAAAAGGATTATTCAAATACGTGTTCTCGCAGTAACCTATGTGTGTTCTTGTGATCTCTCCTTTCTTCCTGTTCTCACTTCAAAATATATACGCACATACACACACGGACATAGTAGTTAGAAAGTTAGGACATTCCCGTATACTGCACGATAATCTGAGTTCAAATGTCGGTTTGTCTTTAGGTCGTCTCGGGGAATTAGTAGGAGAAAGGCTCCATTGTAATTCAGTGGTCAGTGGCTATTTTTCCATAGTTAGAATTGCTCTGCAGTATATTTAGCAAGAGTAGTTCTTTGTTTTGCTTTTTAAAGAGATTTTCTGAAATGAGCTGTGTGGGGTATCTCAGAAACATTTTGGGGGCAGCATGGTTTCTGAAAGAATTGGAGTATTTTATTTGAAACGATCTGGAAAAACAGAAGACGTCGTTCCCTTTGGGATTTGGCATTCTGCAACATCGCCTTGGTTCAGAGTGCAGTTTCTCTGGGTAAAAGAATCTTCTAATTATATATCTGACCCACAACGATGCATATTTCTTATGGCTGCATAAAAAAATCCTCTCAGTATATGGAGATGAGGACTATACAATGGTGTTCTTTCTCCAGCTGACAAACCCCGTAGTTTCAGGGGTCAGGATGAAATTTTTGTATAATCATTGTTGAACTAGATTACATTTAAAATTTTCTTAAAGCACAGAATGTCCTGTGATTTCCCTCTTCCCATAAAGAGTGAAAATTACATTTTAAAATGTTATAGAAATTTTAAGTAAAACATTAAAAAAAAACAAAACAGGAGCAAAACCAAACCCCAGCAGCAACCTATTCTGAAAATTGAAATTTTTCTCCCAGGCCAGTACGAGGGTTCCAACGTGAGATGCCAAAGACCTGTAAGAACTGGGGTAGCCGCTTCCAAACCTCTCCGATGAATGCACATGTACATTAAAGCACCTGATAAAAACTGAAGCCCATCTCGGGCATATGGATCTCAACATTATCTGTGCCAAATACATGATACAATTTAGGTTTTATTTTCCTCAAAAAGGACTCATTGTTTGCCAGTGATGTTTATGGCTGCACTGTTTGGAGCAAATACTGGGCTTTGAACAGCTGTGTGTGTTCTTGCAAATGAAAACGTTGGGACATTCGTAGATGATGTTCTAAATCATCTGGTTACTGTGACAAATTGTATGCAAATTAATGCAGGTTTGGTTTGAAGGAACAGGTGCTAAATCCAGTTTTCTTGGTTGACAATTGTTGAGCAAAATACACTTGAGAATAATTTCTGGCATTCTTTTTGTAAAGAAAAAAAATAGCATGAATTGTGATATTCCCACTTATTGTAAAATACCAGTGATGTGAATCTTTGAGTGACTGGCCTCCAAAGATTTGATTTATTGAAAGGAGCATTGTAAGTAAAACAAGGGAGCCATCTTTTCACTTGTGTTAAAAATTAAAAAATATGCAATTTTTTCTAAACTTACTGGGAAAATAGGCTACTGCCACTTCGGTGCTGTAAATTTGTCAGGATTAGAAGTGACCCAAAACCAGTGTTATTTATTGAGCGTAACATGGTTTCTCCTGCACGCGTTACAGGAATGTTCTGCCTCTCTGAGTAGGTCTTGCTCTGTTGAAATGCTTCTGTGGAATCTGGAGCCCTTGGCAATTATCTGTGTATAGAAACGCTGGTTTTGTCCGGGCCTTCCCAGTCGTTATGCGCTTGGCTTCCATTTGTGGTGCGTTAGGTGCAGGGGACTGAACTCCGGTGAGATGCGGGGGGTTCCGAGGAGACTGGCAGCCGTCAGGGCACGTCGCTCTGCCGAGCACCGTCAGTACAGGCGCTCCCTTGCTCATCATGGCTTTCTTAGCAGGTCTGTCCGAGATAGTACTGTAAAGTAAGAATCAGAGCCCTTAGGTGGATCGGGCGTCTTTATAGCTGATGGGTAGCTGAGATCTGGGACGCTCCGTTACAAGCTGCATGCTTAAGCTAATTTTCTTTTGGCAATATCAGTCCCACTCGTTGCCTCGAGACTGTCTTGAGAAGTGTTGTACTTCAGTTTTGCAACAAGCTGACTAGGAAACAATTTTGTGAAGGTTTGTGTAGGTTTTGCTGTAGCTATGCTTCCTTGTACTTCTCCTCTGGTTTGGGAGGTAAAAGCCTTAGGACTTCAATTTTAGTATCGGATGAATGGTCCCTTTGAACGCTGTTTGCCTTACCGTGTGTTGCCTGTCACCAAAGTATCTACTCACGGCTTAAATGGTGGGAGACTGGAGCTTTGGCAACCCCTGGTGTTACTGTGTTTAATAAGAACAAGGTCATTCTCAGGTGTCCTCTTAAATTCTTATCCAAAGTTGTCCCAGTTCCAGCCCATTAACCTCCTAATTTCCTTTCCCAGTCCTCATGCAACCCCAGGGAAGGGTAAATGTCAGACGTTTGGTGTAGTGTGAATTCTGTGTTCTGCTTAGACGAGGAAGAAATTTGGAAATGCTCTTCTCGGTGAATACGAGCAGTTAAGGTTATAGCTCGGATGTTGTCCTCATAGGTTGTCTGGGGAAAAGGCGTGTTCACCTGAGGAGGAAATATGGGTTTAGCCTGCTCGTGCAATGTCATTTGGTTATGTTGGAGCTTCTTCCAGTAAAGTTGTATGGCCTCTGCTGACGGTTTGGAAAATGCCCCGCTTTTAAACCTCCCAAGCAGTTATGTGATGGCTTATCCACACCTGTACTTTTGTATTGTTTAATTACTTGCTAATGAAGAAATGCTGTCTTCATTATACACTTTTTCTGATTATCCTGCTACTCTGTCTTGGTTTTGCACAGCTTTGGAAACACCCTACGTGTAGCTGTGCTTGCCCTTTTCTTTCGTGCCCATTCTTGCCTTTTCAGTCATTTGAATCCGCAGGAAAAGCATGGAGCAGTTAAGCTTTCTCCAAAAAATGGTGCGAGATCGACAAGGTAGTTTAAAAGACAAAAGAAATAGGAGAGAAAATTACATGGCTAACCGTAAGCGTGTTGAGATCTTCTCCTGAGACTTGGCTCGGATGTAACCTTTCTTCTGCTGATAATTGCTCTCTGCTAGTGTAAGGTGTCAAGACAAAGTATTTCTTCTTTATTCATAATGGTCTTAAATGCACAGATTGTTTTAAAGGGTAGTATACCATAATTAAGCAGGTTTAAAATTTTCAGGAAATCTCTTTTCCTTACACTTGTGCATCCTGTGAAGACCCGTCAGGGTGAGGATACAGTTGATGCTCAGCATCCAGGGAAAAGTCCCGACATCGCTTTTGGCAGATGGATGAACCACACTCAGTTCAATTCGGTATTTCGGTTTAGTATAGCTCGCTTTTACAAATGTTCAAACAATTTTTACTGCCATTTGACTATAATTTTGAAATGCAGAGTAGCTGACCTTTTTGAAGAAATATTTCTGCTTCTGCATTGCCCGGGATGTTTGACTGCGTTGCTCACGTAGCGGACTGTGCTGCTTGCCGGGCAGGATGGCTTGCTGTGCCGTGCTGCTTACAAGTAGGCTAACGCTGTTGGAAACTGGTTGACAGTTTGGATTCAAGGCTAAAATGTTTCTTGTTCTTCAGTGCTGAGGCACCCATAAACATTACTGATATAAAATTTATGTTAGATAAAATGTTTACACAGAGATTCCTCTCTTTTGCATTCAGGAAAGCTCTTGTGACACTTCTCATGCTGATCTCATTTTTTCTTTCTTTTCTTGATAAAAGGGTCAGTCTTCCAAGGGGGCTGACTGCACCTTTGAATGAGCTATCAAAACGCTGTGTGTGAGCTCCAGATAGAGGGTCTCCACTGACTGAATAGGCCTGCTCACTGCTGACAGCCCCCGCTCGACTCAACAGAAAATGATTTAACTCTCGCAGTTCATACTTCTGCCCCAGCCGCCCTTCCCCCAGCCCCGTTTCTTACAGGGGGACCCCCCCAACCCCCTGACCAGGCCCAGCAGGATGACAGCCCTGCACAGCAGGTCAGAAAAACTCAGAAATCTGACGGTGTTCATCCTTGGTGGGGTATTTTCCTTTGAGGTAGTTTCTGTAACAAAAAAACCTCCAAATTTTTCTTCTTATCCTAAGTCAAGTCCATTAATATTATAAAATATGAGCCTGGAACTAAAATTCCTCCCTTTTCCAGAAATGGAGAACCTGAGCACCAGTAGTGATGTTCCCGAAGGCTGTTGCAGCGCTGCTCGGGGCTGCGCCGTTCGCTGCGTGGGGCACAGCTCCGCGGGAACGGGGGTCCCTCAGAGGCTCTGCCCGCTCCCCTCCCGCGCCGCCGGTCCCCTCGCCAGGCTGAAGCCCGAGCAGGGACGGGAGAGGAGAAGCCAGCGTGGCTGTGGCTCCCGGAGAGCTGAGGCCATGAGGGCAGGGAGCTATGACCGTGGTGGTGGGGAGCTGGGGCCGTGACGGCAGGGAGCTGGGGCCATCGTGGCGGGGAGCTGGGGCCATCGTGGCTGGGAGCTGGGGCCATGGAAGCCAGGAGCTGTGCGGGGGGGCTGCAGGCTGTGGTGCTGAGCAGTTGGCGTGACCCACGTGGCTGCTTCCAGCTGAGCCTGGAACTTAAGCGCCCAGACCTCCTTCTGCCATCTTTCTAAACTAGCTGATTGGCATAATAAAGTTAAACCAAGAGTCATTATTTTTGAGTTGTTTTTAATGTTTAACCCGAGTTTACTGCTGGTTTGTGTGGCCTGCACCGTGTGCCCAAGAGCTTGCCTGCATTTTTCAGTTACATCAGCTTGTTTAATAAATATTACCTCTTGAACTTCTTGTGTACTTTTTAACTTTCAGAGCCATAACAATATTATTATTTGACATAAAGCAGGATAATCGTAGCGGTTTGAGGATGATTTGTTTTGAGAGAAAGAAAATAATGAACCTTTAATGTGGTCTTTCTTCCTACAATGGCAAAACTTAAAAAGGGAAAACACCCCTTCCTTGAAAAAGGATTAGGAAGGTGAAATAGCATCTTCCCACCAAAGACTGTTCCTGAGTGTGGGCACTGGGCCGCGGTGGGCGGGTGCGTTCCCGGTGCAGGTGCTGAGGGGCCGGCGTCGGGCCGTGGCCGGGGCCGTCCCCGGTGTTTGCAGCGGGGTTTGTTCCCCGGGCCCTCACCCGCGGTTCCTCTGTTGCAGCTCCGGTACTCGGCCCAGAGCCTGTTTGACTACATGAAGAAGATCCAGCACGACGCCAGTGCTATGGAGAGTTTTTGTGAGACGTTGCTGAAGGTCTTTGAGGACAACCTGCGGAACGACCGGTACCGCTTTGCTTTTGCTGTATCTCTGAAGCCAGGCGTATGGCACATCTGTTTTAATATGCCTGGATGAAATACGCCGGAGCCCTGCAAACCTGCTTTAATGCAGCTGTTTGGTGCAGCAGTTCCTTTGGTAAATGTAGAACAGAAGAGCGGGAGTTGAATATTTTGCGTTTACTATAGTTTAATATTATGCATAATGTGATAAGCACCAGTGTTTGTGTAATGCGGTGCTGAGGATTGTATGTTGCTGCGCACTCTTCAGAATAGTCCAGTCTGCATTTCATGTAGGTAATGTTTTTTCACAAATACTTGGAGTATAATTTTCTTGTGAAGGTTTTTTCTTTAAAGGTGATTCATTCTGCATAATGAGATTAATTTCTCTAAGCCTCACTTATCAAACGTGCGAAATAGAAAATACTCCCTGGGGTAGAAACCCCACAACTATTAACAGAATATTCAGGTTTAGTTTATTTTTATTTTGTTTCTTGACTGAGCTGTTGAAATGGAAAACATGGCCATAGTTATTCCAGCTGACGTGTTATGTGTTGGTTCATTTGGTAATGACTTGTAATGAGAAGGTCTTGTAACATCTGACATGTTTTGTGGAATACATTGTTTAGATACTAGAAAATAAATTAATATTTTCTACTACCATTAATTGTGTTTTCAAGACCCTGCAAGTTTAAACCAGGCATGTTGTTAATTAGGTTTTTTCCTTTTGGCTGTAACAGAATGTCCCCCTCTCCGCCAGTGAGGATGGTTCAGCCAACACGCAGAAGTTACTGAGCAACCCTCCTCTGTGTAAATTAGAGTTCTGATTTAAATATGTGTAGGTAGATAGGAAGTTTTTCTTTGCTTCTAATTAAAAATAGTGTGTATGTGTATGCCAAGAAGTGTATTTACATTGTTAAATCATGTTCTTTCATCAGGGTGTCTGTACCTCTCCTGACAATGCTGGACCAAATGCTGGCTAACGGCTGTTTTGATATCTTTACCACGGAAGAGAAGTAAGTTGCTGAAAGTCTTTTTTGTTGATTTTCCTCCACGCAACGGGCCTCTGAAATCTCGCGCTGACTGCTGCGGAGTGTTGCTCTGGATGGGGGTGCGTGGGACGCTAAAGCGTGTGTGCTTGTGGATAGAATGTTTGAATTGTCCTGAAGGGGGGCAGCTGTGATAAATTCTGGCCCAGACAGCCTTGAAAGGATCTTGATAAAATCCGCAGCTCTCCTGTCAGTGTAGAAGTTGGTTGTTGGTGCATTGTTTAACGACCAGTGTGTTAATCAAATTCCATTTGCGTGTCTCACCTGGCAGGCTTGGGCCAGTCTCCGATCCGTTTCGCGCTCTCCTTCGCTGGCTGCCTTAGCGCACGCTTTGGGGAGCGCATTCTTCTCCGTGCCGTGAGCCTTTGGCAGCAGCAGTGTCCTGTTGGGATGCTGCAGAATAGCGTGCCTACACGCCATCGCTTCCAAAATCCCACTGCTTTTGCTCATGTGAATATCTCCAAAGAAGTTAATTAAGATTCTAGTAAGAATAATAAAAAAGGCATGTCCCAGCTTTTCCACACTGAGTTCAGTCTTCTGGGAAGTATTTAGTTCAGGAATGGATAAACATGAATAAGATATTCCAATGTGAAATCATGGTTTTTTGCAGATGTTTCAGAAGAGAATGATTTTAATTTCAGTAATATTAAAATATATTCCACAAACTCAGGAACTCTTTTGGCACATCTACAGATACTTGCAGAATTGAGCACGTATACTGGATTTGGAATGTGTTGATTCAAGAATTGCTCACAGCAGATAAATTTGAAAAGCTTTTATCATTCTAGAAGTTTTAATTGAGTCTACTCTTGCTTTCAAGTGTGTATTTAGATAATCTCTCTTAAATCAAATTTGGCAGTCCCTTTTTGAATGGGAATTTAAAATGAGTCCAGTACTCACAGATGGAATGAGTATTACTTGTTCGTTTTGGTAATCATGCCAGCGGTCTGGGACTTCCAGATAGGCTCCAGTCCTCCTTGCTGGGAAAGTTGATAGATTCTGGGTGGCAATCCCAGGTGAAGTCGGTCTCCCACACCCTGGGTCACTGAGCAGAACGCACGGGGTAGCATCGCTGCACTTGCTGTGTGAGACTCAGACTCAGTCCGGTGGTGCCATCGTAATGCTGTATTGCAAAGGCCTGAAATAAAATCCAGGGGGATTGTGGGGGGAGGGGGAAAGGAGTTTGAAGCTGATCCAAATGTATTTGCTTCCAATTTGATGATGAAACCAAAAAAGAGAATTAATAATTATCCAGCCCAGTGGATCATTGTCATGGCAAGGGGATGAAATATCGGTGTGAAGTGCAAGAGCTCATTGTCACACGAAAGCTCGGGAAGGCCAGCCTCTGGGAAGTTTGAACAGATCTAGAGAGAGACAGAGCAGTTAGTTCCTGCATGTGACAGGTTTTGGGCAGGAGAGGTGCCTCACGGTGGCGAGGAGATGGCGAGCGAGTCGCTGTGTGTGTGTCACGGGGAGCCCGGTGCTGCCGGCGCGCTGGGTTCCGCGGCGCTCTCAGAGCCTGCGTGCGGAGCGGCTGGGCGTGGAGGGTGGCTCAGCCCAGAATTACGTGTAGTGCCACGTTCGCGTGTCTCACTGGCATGTGGCGCTTGGGTATAGTCAGGGGTGGATAAACCCCGGTGCTGGCACCCGGCCTGCTCCCCGCACGGTCGGATGCCGCCCGCTTCACTTTGCCTACAAGAAAAGCGTGACTCGGGGCCTGGTTTCCTGAGTGGGACCATTTAGTCCCCGCTCAAAGAAGCATGCCGTAAAATTCTAGAAGTACAATGCAGAATGAGCCTGAAAATTGAGACACTGCTTGGTGGCATGAGAAGGCCACGGGTGCGTGCAGGGTCAGACACGCTTGTAGAAAGTGTGCCTGTAAGAAGAGGGCCGGGGTGCGCGGCTGTTTGTAGTCTTGTCTGACTGTAGTCAGCGGTCTTGCTGCTGGTGAGCAACCTCCCCACTGCTGCTGCTCTGCTGTGAGCTCCTTGCTTGTCAGGTAGCAAATGAAGAACTCTCTGGAGAAGCTGGGAATGGAACATCAGCATTCCTTGGGGTGTTCAGCTCCCCTTTCATCTCCTTCCCCAGTTTTGTACCACACTGGGCTGAGTGGAGTTTTAGCAGCTGGGACTGTGGGATGTCTGGCAGCAGGACTGTGCCTCCAGCCTCTTAGTAGTCAACTGTCACATTATAAAAAAGTATTTGCAAATGCATTTTGAAGTTTCAAATGGACATTGTGCACTATCCTGGACCTTTTTTTTTTTCCTAACAAGACATTAGTAGTCCAGAGCAGGTAATATCCTCCACAGCTTAATTTAAGCAGGATTAATAGCTGTTGGCTGAATTAGTTTGACCCTCGTTAGAAGCTCGGTGCTTCTGCTGGAGCAGATTGCCACGTGGTGTCACTCCTGCCCGCAGAGCCACAACCCGCCGTGCGTTTCCCTGCCTCTTCACACCGCGTAGCTCAGAAAGTTTAGAATTCGCAGCGTGGCGTTGCTGGCGTCGGGCTGCGGACTCCTTTCGGGTCCGTGAAGCTTTGGGTATGGCTGCTCCTGTGATCTTCGTGCAGGAGGGCACTGGGTGTTTCTCCTCCATTACCATATCGCGAATGCTTGCGTTTAAAGCGAGATTCATTTGTCATGCGTGGGCCGTTTCTCTGCCAGGGCCCTGCTGAACCTGCCAGCAGGGAAGCGAAGTGTCCGGCGGGGTTTGAAATGGATCCACCTTCGCAGCGCTGGGGTGGTCAGAAGGCTCTCGGAAGCAGCTTTGCTTTGTTGGGCCTGGCGTAGTTTGAATCCGCAGCACGAAGAGCAGAGCTCTGGCTGCCATTCTCCAGGCTGTGACCTCCTGCTCGGCTGAAGCTGGCGTAACCCTGCATGTCCGGCGTGAGAGATTCCCCTCCCTTGAACTGGCAGGGGTGCTCTGTATCGCTGCCTGGCAAATGGCATCAGAGAGCTGTTCCAGCTTTAAAATACCCTTCCTTCAGTAAAATTCCACTCGATCTTTTCTGCTGCGTGCTCCCAAATTTTGCCAAAATAAGGAGGGAAGTGGTGGGGGAAGTGGGGGATATCTTTTCTCTTGGCAGCAGTGCAGGTGTGCGCTGGCCTAAAGCGTTGGTGAGGCTGCAGCCCCGTTCACCTGCGATTTCCTCCCTGCTCTGCGTGCCCTCCCGCTCCAGGCAGCTTGGACTTTGCGGCTGGAGTGTAATTTCTTCTCTGAGGCAGCACAACCCAAACCCTCACGGTTTCATCTCAGTGTACTTTGTGAATTTGTGGAGCTGTATTCGTAATAACGTAGGGAGTGTTAATTGATTAGAGAGACTGCTGAAGGCAAAGGGCTCCGTGCTTAAAACAGAGCTGTCATAATTACAGCAGAGCATCTTGGGCTTTTCTAAACAAACCAGTGGCTGCTCTTAAAAGATACTGGTGCCCGTCAGCTCCCTGGTGGTGGTGGGACAGCGGGAAGGGAGAACAGAGGCGGGTGAGTGAAGCCGCTTGCAGAACTGGCACTGGCGCGGTGCTTTCTGGTTACGGTTCCTGTAGCTGCAGGATCGTCTGCTGGGCCCGTCAGTGAGTGGTCACCAGAGCGAGCCCGCACAGGTCGCTAGCTCCTGAGTGAGTACGGTAAGAGTAGTCTGATGCTCAGTACCATGAGTATGCAGCATCATGTGAACAGAACAGACTTTGAATGATAATTCAGGATGCTTTCTAGAGTAATAAGTAACGTTCCTTTTTCTTATGTGTATATATTTTGCATATTCAGCAGAAACATTCATGCATCGTATGTGTATAATATTTTTCTGGTGGTCTGACAATGTTTGAAGAGGGTGTGTGTCCCTGCTGATCTCTGACTAATGATTTCTACATGCATTACATGCTCCTGCGGGTTTTTTTAAGCAATTATACTGCTGCTGCTTAATAAACCATAAAGTAAAAAGCACGGCAATGGCTGTCCTCTGGTTTCATGGCCACCCCAGGTGACAGCAGCTGAACTGCTGAAACTCGACTCACCTTTAGCAGGAAAAAGCCTGCACCTTTCTGCCGCGCTGCGTGTGCCCGGTGTCCGTAATGCAGACTTTAGGCTGATCCCTTTTCCCCAGATGCTGGCTGTTTCTGCTGGCACTGTGCCCGCACAGGAGAAGGAATTTTCTCAATTTCCTTTAAAGAGGCCAAGCTATTTGAGTCATCTGAGATCACACATAGGTTAAGTTTAGTTATTACAAATGTGAAATTGGCAAATGACAGAAAGGAAAGTGCATCTGTTTTAATCACAGAATGCTGCACATAAGGTTACGTGTATTAAATTCATTCCAGATGCTGTTGTTGCAGTTGGGTCTCTTTGTTGCTGTACTTGTCAGCGATGCTCGTTGTTTGACCAGTTTAAATCTCACCTAATTCACCATATTGCTGCTGTTCTGTGCTGGAGGCCAGGCGTGCACTGCAGGTATTGTCATTACTTGTACACACAACGTCTTTGTGTCAGCAGGGGTGGGAGGAGGAGGAATTTCACCAAGGTGAGAAAAACCATACCTGCTCTTGGTAGCAAGAGACGCTCTTCCTGCATCTAGGCAGACGAGTCAGCGTCCTTAGCCAGGCACGCCGGGTGCTTTGTGCAGATGTCTGTCGTCCTCAGCGTCTCCTACGTGCGTGCTTGCCGTGCTTATCGTACCCCTGGCAATGTGCAACCCGTGCTGAGGCAGCGCTGCCGGCAGCGGGGGGCGAGGAGCTTGCTCTTGTGGCATCTGCTGGAGGCGGTGAATCCGCCCTGCGCAGACGCTCGGGGCCTGGAAAGCCGCTGTCGGCTCCGAAAATGGCTTCGAAGCCTCAGGATCAGCGTGGAAATCCTGGCAGTTTGGTCACTCTTTTAGTGTGGTTTTCAGGACAGTATTGAGACAGCGGTAGACAGCGTTCTTTAGCTTAATGGTTCCATGGTTTGCTGTTCAGTTTTTGTAATCAAGTCACTCACTATCTGCCAGTATTTTGTTAAGGATTTTTTTAAAGTAAATAAAATGGACTAACTCTTGTCTGGAAAACTAGATATAACAAGGTGCATTAACTTAACAAAACATCTCATGGCTCCTATAAACCTCTTGTTTTAAATGTTCTGTTTTTCAGCTGATGACACTACACAGCTTTTTTGAGTAGTTTTTATCCACAGCTTTGAATCATGGTAGCAGAAAATAAATGTTAGGATTTTTGCTTCCTGCCTTACATACACAATGCAGCGAGGTTTCCAAAATACGCAGTCTAGAAGTAATTGTGCTTGCTAGACAAATATGAAATAGTTTCTTTTGCATCTAGGGCACTTCAGCCTTGAGTGTAGCAAGTAAAAGATTAAATAATTTGTACTGAAATAAAAGCATTATTCCCTCTTTACTTCTCTTTAATAGAGCCTTGGAATATACTAACAATACTTGTGTTTGTATGAGCGTCTGGGAAAGAGCTGTGAGAATCACGTTTCCCAGACTGGGGAAAAAGAAAAGAATTTGCTAAATATATTTAAAGATGGCTTCATGACTCGTGCACTTAACAGAACTGTAAGCCCTGTGTTTAATTATGTTGTCTGGAATCACTGCAGGAATTTGGGCTGTGAAATGGTAGAGTATTTAAGAACAACATTCATCCCCTTCTATGTAAAGTTGGGTGGAAGACCATAGGGAACGACCAAGGCACCACAATGATAGACAGACTAATTAATTTTTATTTGGCTATAGAATACTTGAATTGCTGACGTGGTATTTCTGATCATACCACGCGTTGCTGTAGACACAAGCCATGGCTAGCCGATTATCCTGCCTATACTGAATCGGTTTGGATAAATGTAGTGCACGCCTCAGCATACAGGTAGTAGCAATTCAAATAATTAATATTAATCTCTTCCCTATTGAAAAAAAAAGGCCCAGTAACACGGTGGCCAAACTGACCTGCGTCCTTACCAAAGGTCCAGCTAAAGCCAGGTGTGCTGTAGTGGAAGAAGTCTGGACTGCTCTGCGTTGTGTCTGTCCTCTCGTCTGAACGTTAATTTGACATCTCTACAATCATTAAATGTGTTTGAAACTCTACTGAAACCTACTTCTCCTCTTTTTTCCTTTCCTGCTTTCAGCCATCCCTTTTCAGTGAGGTTGTTAACCCTTTGTAAAGAAGAGATCAGAAGAGCCAAAGACATCCGGAAGCTTCGCTCCAGCATAGGAGTGTGAGTTGATGAAATAATCTTTTCTCATAAAAAGTATTTAAGTACCATACATACAGGTGTAACAGCTAGGTCTATTTCTTGTGACATTTAAATGAAAAACGCACACAAATACGTGCAGTATGAGGTTGTGAGAGTTTCATGTACTTCTGGGTAGTTGGGGTGAAAACATCTGACAGATCTGATAATGTTTAACTGCTTGTAAGATGTTGTTGATGCTCTTCCAATGCAGTGAATCGTTTGCATTTTGCTTGTAGCGAGCGTGACTGGGTGCCAATGCAAAATACAGATAATTGATTAGATCTTAGCTCCGCACTAGAAAGAGCTGAAAACACCTGCACAGTTGTTACCTGGCCGTGGGGCAGAGCCCTCCGCGCAGGCAGCCGAGAAGCCACTCGGGAAGGGCAGGGCTGGGCGGGGGAGGAGGGCAGCAAGACACAGCACGGCGAAGCTGGACAGAGGTTCGCTGGCAGAAACTTGGCAAAGTTACTCGGGTGTAACTGTGTCAAGCAATGGTTTTATTGACTTTCATTTCATTTCTTTATCGGTAATATTTTAAGAGCGCAGGAAAGGCTGAAATGAGAAGCTGCCCGTGTTTCTGGTTTGCCTCCCGCTCTCGTGGGCGTCGCGCAGGGCCCTGCCCCGTCCTCTCGGTGCGGGCGCTTGCTGCACGGCGGGATCTTAGCGCACGGACTTCGGGGCTGCCGGTCAGCAGCTTTCAAGCCGTGTTTGTACTTGGCGTAGACGTGGGGCATCTCGGCAGCCCGTCAGGATTTCAGTGCGCTTACCCGCAGTGTTTGCTTTCCCACAGCACTTACAATATCAACTGGGATTTCCTGGCGGTAGCAAAGCTTCCCCTCCCGCCCCTTTTCCCGATACACATCTTCATTCTGAGCCTCAGGACGTACTAGTGCAGTTATAACACAACTATCACACAAGATCTGTTTTTTCCTTGTGTTTCCTAGGTTTTGTGGCCTGATTCAATTTGAAGGAGACATGAGAGAGAAAGTTTTATTTCAATTGTTTCTCCTCCTTTGCCATCCATTTCCTGTAGTAAGTATTGAAGAGGTGTCTTACCAAACGTTTTACTTAAAATACTTTACAAGTAAAAAGTAAAGTACCTTAAAAAAGCATTCTTTGTAACAGATATTAATGTGTATAATAGGTTTTATTTCTGCTATCTGCAATGCTGCCACCTGAAACAGGCTGTGGGATACTTAGAATCATAGGTTGGAAAAGACCTCTAAGATCACCAAGTCCAGCCATCAACCCAACACCACCCTGCCTGCTACCTGCAGCGTACCTGGCTACTCCACCTCTGCTTTTCCACCTTCTGTCCTTCCTGCTTTAAATTGGAAGCCCTTTGGGTGCTGAAGCCATTTGTTTCTTTTGCACAGCACCCGGCACAGTGAAGGTCTGTTCGTCATTTAGTGCTTGAAAGCTCCAATCAGCTAAATTACCGTTAGTTTTGTGATATTTCTGATAGCAGCAACACGCTCGTAGTTCTGGTCCAAGGAAAAAGGATTTGTTCTTTTTGTCAGGTGTGACGAAAGCTTGTGCTGCTGCAGTGATCAGACGTTTGCCTTTTTCATGTAACTAACTGAAGCAGGGCACAAAACCTGAGTCACTACTCAGTGTGTATGAGAGACCACCCTACGTCGGATAATAGGCTTATAAACTTTTTGTTGACGTAGGTTTTTGAGGGATGGTCTGTGTGCACTGTACGAGGCGCGGGAGCCCCGACTCACAGCCGCTGTGACACCCAAACCCCTACCACGGCTCTCTGTGCTGTCGGTGTCCGTACCAGGGTTTCAGCTGGGAACAGCTGGGGATGTTCCTGGGAGTAAGGCAGGAGTAGCACCTCCGCTGCTACAGGCAGCCGTTACGCTGCAGCTATACTCAAGGAGTGTCGGAGGAACAAAGGCTGCCAGGAGTAACTGTAAGGGCACATAAGAAGAACGTGGAAACCCACGAGGTCTGAAAGCGGTTT
>Ga0181612_107717_pt1 | contig 15483 bp, 9 predicted proteins | sample HoacroProtozoa21_FD_119630 | JGI IMG/M metagenome (GOLD analysis project Ga0181612, IMG submission 119630) | Hoatzin crop microbial communities from Cojedes, Venezuel. Combined Assembly of Gp0051906, Gp0051904, Gp0051908 | reverse complement strand
TGAGATAAAAATAGCAGTTCAGAGCAGTTTCTCTGCTTTTTATCACTATGAACTACTCCCATCAGTTTAGAAGCAGTGCTGGGATTCTCTTGTCACTCTGCAGGGACGAACTTTGTTTCCAAGGAGCCACTGCAGTGGAATCTGTCTGGGGTTTGCAGTGTGTATGTAAGGAGTGATGAGCAAGAGGATGCATCTCCGAGATAATCCATCAGCAGACTCATAGAATAATACAGTGGTTTGGGTTGGAAGGGACCTTACAGACCATCTCGTTCCAACCCCCTGCCATGGGCAGGGACCCCTTCCACCAGACCAGGGTGCTCAGAGCTCCATCCAACCTGGCTTTGAACACTGCCAGGGAGGGGGCAGCCACAGCTTCTCTGGGCAACCTGTCTCAGCCCTACCTCATAGGAGAGGTGCTCCAGCCCTTTATATACCTTTATAGTATATATTCAAAGTAGATATGCATGCTTCTGAGTAGAGACTTGCTAATTGTAGAATTGGCTTTTTTAATAGCCTCCTTAGTCTCAGGCCTTTTTATTAGTCAGAATTAAAACCACTTTTTAGTGGACTTGGGATTTACTGGTCAATGTTTAGCATCTTCCTTATAAAAATTAGAATTTCAGAGTTGCTGAAGGATAATTGTATACAAGTGAAATGTACAGTGGTCCATTTTCCTGTATAAAGTATGCTGTTCCACTTTTGGTTTTTGTGTTTTCCTTAGTTCTCAAAAAGGAAATTGAAATGCAGAGAGCCTAGGCAGTGTCTCGTATCTTGTGAAGACAACCTATTTGGTCTTTTTTGTCTCCGTTTATTTAAGTAAGACTTAATGAAGAAAAAAGCTATTATTACTCCTGAGTTTTAGGGTTTTTCTAAAACAGAATCCATATTATGCTATATAAATAGACAAAATGCAATTCACTCCTTATTAAATAAAAATGTGAATGTCTGTCAGCTGTGCCATATCCCAACATTGTTATCCTATATAAGGAATTCCTGTCAAAATTCAGTACAGCTGTGTGTTTGGTTTTTTGTGCTCTCCTTTTTCCATTGAGGTTATTAATGCTGACAGTATACTGCATTTGAGAAATCATCACTGGGATACCTGGACTGTGCCCTTACTCATCCTAATCCTGTCTGTCTGCAGCCATTGTATTACAGAATACTTACGTTTGTGAGAGAAATGCTTAGAAGATGAAACTTGTCTAAAAAATATGCACGGACAGCCTTGGCTCCCAGTTGATCGAATTGATGAAGTGCATATGCTTGAGCAATTAAATTCTACCAGTACCCAATGCAGTAAACAGTATTAGAGAGTTGTTAAAAAATTCAGCTTCGTTTTAGTTAATTACTCTGAAAAGCTGTCTATTGTGAATAAACTTAAAGAGCAATGGAGATTATAATTATTATACAACAAAGTGTTGTCACACACTCTTATGTTCTTCTCTCAAGGGTTTAAAAATTCTCTTATTACATGCTGTATTACAGTGGCATTATACCACGAAAATGGGACAGATATATCCAGAAGTGAGTATTTGACTGAAGACACCGGCCTCTGGTTGCTATGGTAGAAATGGTGCCCAACCAGATTTGCAAGCTGGTGACCATATGCTTGTGGGGAATGCAGAGGTCTCGGGTTTGGGGGAGGAGGGGAGGGGAAAAAAAAAAACAGCCACCAAACCACAAACAAAAATCCTGTCTCTGTTCAGACTGAGTGGGCTGCACATACAATGTCTGTAACATCTGTTGTGACAGAAACAGCCTTGTAGTTCAGTCTCCCGTTCCCTTAGCAATGTTTGGTGTTTTTTTTGTTGTTTTTTTGTTTGCTGCTGGTTTGCAGATTCCTTCCTTTTCCAGTGTTCTTATGTATATACATTCACTCATTCTTCTCTACTACATCTTCATTTTAAACAGCTTAGCTGTCATAGAGAGATCTGCTGGTCTCTGTGACAACTGAAAGCCGTTTAACAAGTACCTCATCTAATAGCATGTAGCGGTTGTCTAATTGGAGTAGAAAATGCCAGCTTCAGCTGTAAGTGTAAACAAGCTCTAAGCCTAAATGTAGCCAGCTGCAGGAAAACTGATTATCTTGAGAAAGGAAACAGAAAAATGGCTTGTGTAAGAACTTGATAAAATGGGATTGTTTCAGCTAGAGAAGGACTGATGGTCCCGAGGTGAATCTAACAGTAGCGTAGTAATTGGTGTGTTAGCGTTCGCACTGTCCCCCTTTGTCTCCCTGTTTGATGTTACTTTTAATGTTTTGGTGACAAAACAGGTTGTCTGAGATGCCTCTCCTGCTCCCATGTAATTTGGGGAGTTTATTACTTTAAGCTGCCGTTGTCAAAATCATAGTTATTCAGAGCCAAATTTCATGTTTCCTGCTGTTACACATGCTTTCTTCCTACTTGTCTTTCCTACCAGCTGTATCCTCTTAACTACTGTTTGAAAAGAGAAGATGCTTATAATGTGAACTTGCTACTGACCTAAGTTCAGGGCAAATGATTTTCCATACTTTTTTGTGCTTCTGTGGTTTACGTTATTTTTGTACGTAAACAGGAATGGACTCTTAGTTAATTAGCCTCACTGATTAAATGACTGTGTCATTACTGGGACTTGCCTGAAACTAGACCAGGAAATCAACAGATGTGCTCATCAGAATAAAAGTATACAGAGTTTAAAGTTCTTTAAATAAAGTTTTTTATTCCATAACTGGAAGTCATCACTAATTACAACTTAGACATGGCCTTTTAGATTTGGTGTTGTTGCATTTATTAAAAAAAGAAATATTGATTGACGGGGTGTCTTTGGCTTTTGAAAAATGTGTTGAACAAATATGTTCTGTGGCACTGGAAGAAATAATTGAGCTGAGTACTAACTTAACATTTTGAAGATAGCTTTATTGTCCTGATATACAGCTAGAATTCATAGACATCTAATCAAAGTATGGCCTATAATCGTATACCATGACATGTACAAGACACTGAAGCTTTTAAGTTAAATAACACTTAGCTGTATAGTTTGCTTCATCATTACCTCATATATTCAACTTTCAGAAAACAAAAAATTTGTACCACTTTTTAAATTAGCTGTCTCGTAATTTTAAAACTGCCATCTTCTGTACTCGCATTCTGCTCTAGACTGTGTTCTGTCCCTTAGTTTCCTTGATCAAGGTGTTTTCCCTACTTCACTCTCACTTTCTGTTGTGCTTTGTTTTCATTATTTTTCCGAGGGAATGTAGGTGTTTTAGTGGTTCATAGGTAAAAATTTTTCCTGAGATGAGTGAGAACAAGAGGAAGAAGGATTTCTATTTTTTTAATGTGTTTTTACTCTGTGCCCAAGAATGTCTGCCACTTCTAACATAATGAAACTGGGGCTGACTTCTAATGGTAAGTCCTGTCTCCAATAAAATGGGCTATAATACAGCCTTTCTAGGTGTCTAAAAAAAAAGAGTTAGTGTATGTGTGGGAGGTGGGGAGGGAAATAAAATTGAGCTCTTTTTTTCCCTTTTTTTATTAATTTCCCATCCCAACTTTGGGCCTTGTGAAATGGGTATGTCTTTATTGACCTCAATTTCCTTCTGAAGCTTTTGGTTTCCATCAAGCTGAAGGAAGAAAAGACAATAATAAGGACGTACTTCTAAGGATTTTTCTCAAGTTGTTTTTCTTCTTTTAATGCTTTAGTCCTCTGAGCATCAAACCTCTTCTCTTCCCTCTCGTCTTCCCTGAAAACTTTACTGATGTAATGAGACCTGTAAATTCCAAGTTTGAACATGTCACTTTCATAGAAATCTTTTGCAATTATTCCACTGGAAATATTAACAGAATACAGAATGGTTTAAAAATATATTTTTAAACCAAACTTAGATCATTATGTCATTTTCACTAGCCACAAAAAACACTTGTCAGGAATGAAAAGTATGAGAAAAAAGTGCCTTGGGTTTTTTATCCTTTATATAGATAAGTAATGATCTATGGCATAGTTTAAAACAGGAAAAAAAACCCAAAACCTTTGTATTTGTTTTTAGGTCATCCTACACCTGTTTCAGCTCTTAAAGAAATTGGATTCCTGCTGTTAATACAAATGAGAATACCATAAAGCCATCTGTGCTATCATTCAGTGGAAGAGAATGTTAATGTTATAGTGAAGAAGCTGCAATCTGCATTGAAATAAATACGTAGCCATAAAAAGTGTAAGAAGTGCAAATATGTTTGTGGAAATCAGCTACTAGCCTTTAGAATGACAGAAATGATTAGACAGTTGGCAAAATGCTATTGTATAGGAAAGAGTTCACAAAGCCTGCAAAGTAGATAATGAGACTGCTTTGTGAAATAATTCTGGGCAAATAATTGTCAAAAAAAGCCCCACCTTGTGCTGAAGCCCTCAAGAAGGGGGCTTTGATTGCCCTTCATTGCAAATAAACCCCAACAGCGGTTTTGGGAGTTGAAGACATCAGCATTACTGGGTAACAACACTATAGTGAAGTGCTTCAGTTGGGTGATGAATCTGAATAAGGAAGTGTTAAGCTAATAGGTGTCTGAACCTTATTACAGTAGACTTCAGTAAAGTTGAAAGTTACTTTAAAACACAAAACAATTAAAAACAGAATAAATAAAATCCAAAGTAGATGGCTTTTCCAAAGTGCAGAGGCCCTAACAAAAAGGTAACTAAGTTGGCAATATTTGTAGAAGTATTTTAGACACTTAATACAAGATTAGTGCATGGATCATCATTCATTTGGATACTGTCATTCCTCTTTCCATTTTCCCTCCATTCTAATCATGCTTATGCTTGAACAGGAAGGCTGAAATGTAGCTTGTCAAATACTAAGTAGACCCTTCTTTCAAATAATATTACAATGTGCTTAGTTGAAAAGGACTGGGAATCCATCCAGTCAGACTTATGAGAACCACTGAATGATTTTTTTCTGGTTTCACTGAAAATCTAGTCGCTATGTTAATATATTGGAAAGGACAAGCTGTAAGGCTGGCCATCAGCTACCCTCTTCCTTTTCTATTCTCGTCAACCTGTGTGCTCTCCACAGGGGTGAGAGCTGGCAGGGGAGCTGCTGTAGGAGTTGTTTCCAGACCATTCATCTGTGCTAAGCCATAGGCAAGTGTTAGCTCCCTAGGGATCTGCCCAGTGAAACCTTGTGATCCTCTGAGCTCCTGAGAAGCCTGGTAGTCATGAGGACCAAATAGAGATTGTCATAAAGGTGGGATGAAAGAGAAACTACTTGTGCTCATCCATCTTGTTGGCTTTCCATCAGTGTGGTAACTGGCACAAGTCATTACAGGCCAAGGAGCCATGGGCTGTGGGTAGAAAAAGGAATTTTCATTCAAAAATAAAACTTGAAAAACTAGTTTTATTCATCTAATCAAGTCTACTGAGTCACCAAGTCATAGAAAGGAATGCTTAGGAAAGAATCCTGTAACTACTGACTTTGTTTACTTTGTAGTCATTTCCATTATTTGAGAAGAGGGAGCAATCTCTCTAATCTAGGCTTTCTCTATTTAATGAAGTGAAGCACTTCTGGTGATGAAGGTGTCAGGAGGGAGGCTGGAATGAACTCACTCGAGTGACAACATGCTACCAGACACAAATGGTGTGCACCCTAGGAATCGGGAGCAGTCTTCTGTAATATGGCTAGGCTTCTGGGAAAAAAAAAAATCTGGGCATGCAGTGAAAACATGCTATTTCTTGAACATCAAAGAATAGTGGATTTTGTAGATTTAAAGATAACTGAATGAAGTAGCAGAAATTAAGATCAATCCAAAAAATTCAGTACTGCTGTCTATGCTAGTATGTAGTGACCAATAGTATTGGTCACTCAGAGTATTGGAATAAAATGAACGCATTGTACTACTTCCCCACAATGTTCTCACAACAGTTTGCTGCTTGAGGATTTTCTGAGCCAGAGGACAGCATGTATCTGTTTATCTGATTTTTTTTTTTCATGAATTTGTTGTTTGAATCTGTGTAACTGTGCAGTTTGGAATAGAACTATACACTTTGAAGTTTACCTGGCAAGCAGGGATATTTATCATTCAAAACAGATAGCAGACATCCTCAAAATTTTAAAGCTGAACTGAACCTTGCAGAAGAAAATACGTTTTCAGTATTCTATTACAGGTAGTCATGCTAATGAAATACGTGACAGTAGCAAATAAGATAACATGAGACAATTAGGTGCCCAAAAGACATTCCGTAAACTTTTTTTGTTTAGAAAGAGATGAAGACTTTTTGGAAAGAGTGTATTTTCTTCAGCCAAAAACTGGCTTGAATGACTCTCCTTGTTTATTCCAATAAAGTACAGATAATGAGGGAGATGGATTGGAAACTAATATTTGCAGATAAGAGAAATTTTTCTAGTAGTTAATTCAGTGAGACTGGGCACTAGAGGTGTTGAAACAAGCTAAAGGAATTAGGCTGTAATAGTAAACTATTTTTTATTAGCTCTCTATAAAGGGAGTTCCATAACTTTGTGAGGCGCAAGCTCCTACTTGCAGTAGTGAATCTGTACAGAAACAATTCATCAGCTACTCCAACTGCCCAGCAAAGTAGCACAACATTTCCATTATTGTGTGATGGTTATCATTTGAGTAAAACAAATGACCAGCAGTAAGTGACTGTCCATTCTTTACTGGGTTGCTTATTATCATCATCATCGTTTTTTCTCTCTACCCAATGTGACTTATCTGGTATTGAGGGAGAAAATCCTGCTGAAGACTAAGGTCAAGCAGTGGGAGTTGTGCAGCACTCCAAGGAAAAGGATTGTACTTTCCGATTGCAGAGGAGACTACTTGAGCTAAAAGGTTCTGCGTTTGCAGAAAGTGTGTGGGGTATCTAGGATCACCAGATTTGTTTTACAATGTTCATGCTGATGAAGGACTACTTGATGTCTTTGCATTGGTCAACGGGAAAAGTACCTATTTTTCAGTACCACAGCTCAGGAGGACCCTCAAGGTGCATGTGTTCTACAGTTAGTTATTGATACCACCTTTGCTACGCTTCATTTTGTGGAGATTTTTTGGAGGAGACAAACCTTTCTTGCCCAGAATCTCACTTGTATATAATAAAAATGAGGAATAGCTTACATCATAAGTAGAAACGTGCTTTAATACAAGCTTTTTAAAGGAGATTAACAGACCTTCTTCAAGCCTTATTTTTGTCGAGACCATATCTACTGTTAACACCATGCAGTAAGTGCTTACTAAGATCACTTTTGTAGAAGTCATGACACTGAACTAATCAGACCTTGGATTCGATCCAGCATCAACCCCTCTCTTCCTGTTCTTTTCTGTAAAGATCTCTTTTGTGGGAAGGAACTCTCTTCCTTTTGGAGAAGTGATAGCTGGGTGTTTCCAAGGGATAATTTTGTGGAAAAAATCAGTGGCAACACCGAGGTCGGAGGAGGAGGTGCTCTGTGGCCGAGCTAATGTTCCTAAAGGACTGCAGCCCTTGGACAACCTGCACTGGCATCAGGAAATAGTGAAAAGGGAGGAGGATAAAGGAGAAACCACTATGTACTGTCTGTGAACACCCACCACTGTGCACTGCTCGCTGCCTCACTGAAGGGACTGAGCGGAATCTGTGGCGATGGTAAGCAGGGAGGAGAGATGTCTGGAGTGAAGATGAGCTGGGGAGGAAAGGTGTTTTCTCCTAAATATTTTAATGTTTACCTTTTTGGTTTGTTTTTTGTTTCCTGATACCTGAGTCAGTAGGTAAGTATTTCAAGCAATTGACAGTAAATTAAGTTTAATTTTCCCAATTTGAGTCTGTTTTGCCCACAGCAGCAGCAGCTGGTAAGCAATCGCCCTGTCTTTGACTCATGAGCTCTCTCATTCCTGTTCTTCTCATTTTTTTCCCCACCCTGCCCTCGTGCTGTCAAGGGGGAAGTGAGCGAGCATCCTGGGGGAAGTTAGGCTGCTAGCTGGAGAACTGAAAGTGATTCAGTCTCTGCCCAGTGTTTAATCAGCCTTCCCAGCAAGGAGACGATCCAGATTGTATGAAGATGCGTTTTGGCCATTCCTGTATTAGAGCATGCTTGGGCACACCTCGGTGTTCAGGCAGTCTGGAAGTCACGCTAGTGGTATGTGCCACCATTCTGCACTACAGGTAGGGGAAAGTGTAAGGATACTGAAAAATAGCCTTAAAACAAAGTATACTGTGCCTACCTGAGATGACAACAGACTCGTCAGTCGGCAATTCTACATGGCTAAGGCGAGATGGAAGCTTTACTCTCAGCTCTTTCTTAAAAGGTCTGATACTTGTTTGTAGTGGGATAGCAAGAGGTAACATAGCTAGCCAAGCTACCGACATACTTGCAGATGTAACCCTGGTAACGGCGTAGTTTAGATGCACTTCCCTACTCTGTGCATAGGGTTGATTTACATGCAAAGGAGCTCTTCATGTGGGGAATGTTGTGAAGAAGAATATGAACAGGAGACAACTCGATTCAAAATATTTATTCCATGTTCATAGTTTGCCTTTAAGAGTAATGCTTGTTCTTTTTTTTTGTTTTGTAAACATCCTTTAGATCCTACCCCCCCAAATAAAATGTCATAAATGGGATCCATGACTTTTAACTAGTAGAAAGAGAAGCATTCTTGAATATCTCCAGTATCTGATTACATTCTTTAGTCAAAAAACCCTTTTTATGTTACGTTTTTATAAGCTTAGCCGTTTGCTTTCTAACAATGTTTATGACACTGTAAGCAGCCCATCTCTTCTCAGCCCAAGGAGACTATGGCCCCAGGCTGGAAAAATCAAGACTTAATGGCTTGAGACTAGAAGATTTATTGATATACTGAGATTATACAGTTGTATGTATATTTTTTTATGATGTGGTAACAGTTTGGTTTGATACTTGTACAGGATTAGCAAAGACCAATGTTTGATTTATGGTTTGTAAACTACTTGAAGATGCATATGAGGTGAAGAAGATGATTGAAATTGTTCTGAAAGGAATAACTCAAAAAACATTTATATATCCTTGTAATTTAAAACTATCACCAATTAGTACTTCATCATTAATCAGCTGGGGGGGGAGGAAGGAGGGAATCAATGCAAGTACTGCCAGTTCAGTGATTTGGCATTAACTTCATAAAAGGGATCTGCTGAAGAATTACTCCAAATTATTTTTTTTTAGTGGGTCTTTTTCCAAATCACATAATTGCTTTTCATCTTTCTGTATTATTTGTTTCTTTTCCTTTATTATCCTTTAAAGTAAGCATCATCAATCAGTTTGAAATTTTCTGGCTTTTTCAATAAAAACCTTTCTAATGTGTCCTCAAAACCAAATTATTACTTCCTGATGATGAAAACACCTATGATGTAGCTTTTCAAAAGTGCCTTCAATGTTCTCTCGTGTATTTTATCATAGATATCTAAGATGATCAGTCATGCTGAACTCTTTGAAGTGTGTTATCTGAGGAATGTCAGTGTATAGTTAAATTACATGTTACAAACAGAGATCCCTAACAAGAATTTTGTCACACAACTGCATTTTAAATGTTTAGGTATTAGTCCAGTCATAGCTGCAGCTTGGTAATAGACTCAGATCATCTGGGGTCTTCTAGCAAGTTTGTGGTGTAAGGAGGGGAATTTGTCCACCTGTCAACGATGTTTTTACCGTATATTATTTTAATAGTTCTGTCTGTGTGTTTTTAAAGGGGTAAATTGCCCCCGAGAAGGGCAGGGTAGTGCTGTGTCTGTGCTGGTTTATGGAGCTGGCTGAGTGTAAAAAGAACGCACTGAACCATCTAAGATTACGTTGCAGCGCCTGGAGACACCTTGAACATCCTGGCCTTCTGGAAAGGCTTTTGTCTCCCTGTGGTTGAGCTCCACTGCTGTCATTACTTGAGCAAAGAAAATGCAGTCTGGTTTGGACTGGTTTTGTGTCACTGTAGCAGAGACCCATCTCTGTCATTCCTACAGAGTTACTTCTTGTCTGGTGAACAAATGAAAAGTTCACACTGCCAGTCTTACACGTATTTTTAAATACCTTCTAAAGAGAAAGATGGAAATACTACAGAAACAGTCTACTGCCGTCATCACAAGTAGTTTCCTATACGATGAAATAGTTTGGGAAAAAAAAAAAAAGGGCAGAGAAAGGACGAGTAGATGAGCCCTCCTGGGGCTTAGTCACATGTGGCTTTCGAACTCCCTTTATCTTTGCACCCTTCTGAACAACACAGGCTACGTTTGAAAGGTCTGCATATGGACAAACCACAGTGCTGTGATTCTTTTTCTGTTGCTAATATCACTTCGTAATCAGCTTGTATCTCTCATCCATTTTTTATGAAACGGTTCTTAAAGAAATAGTGTCTGCTCATGCTGAATGGGGAAAAATGTATGGAGTGTTTCTTAAAATATCACTGAAAGTGGAAGCTTCTTCTGAAGTTAGGGCAGAAGAGTTGTCTGATGCAAAGAAAAAAAGTGTTTCTGGTGGAAAGAACTAACCTGTGGAGTATTTGTTTATTTGTAGCTGCTGCACAATTCAGTGAAATTTTGTTGATCATAGGATAATTCTTCTTACTTCATTTTCCTTTATAAGGATTTTTGAGACCACTTTCATCATTGCTGTGGTTGGGAAAACGTTTGAGAAAATCTCTGCTGAGATCAATAGCCAGACACTTTGTTTTTTCTGTTTTGTAGGCAGTGACAATACCATTCTGTCTCCAAGGAGAATGTACACAGTGAGTCTTCCTCCGGAGGGTTATGTTGCTGTTACTCCAGATGCTGCTGTTAGTATTTCAGTTTCTGAAAACTCAGACAGTAGTGCTGACTCAACAGGTAAGTCTGTATGGTTGTTGCTATGATTAATTTTTCTCCAGAGAAACTTCTTGGCAACTCAGATCATGTAGATCCAAGTTGCAACAATTAAATATTTAAACTGTTGCTGCCAGTGGGTGTCACTGTTTTGCAACATAAGCAAAATGAGGATGTACGTCTCTGTGGGTTCATTTCCATTGTGAGAGTTTGAAGACCAGATTCAACATCTGGTCACAGCCATACAATGCCACTGATGTTACAAAAGTGTAACCGAAGATAAAGTCTTCAGCTCCTCCCATTCAAGTGCCAGATTTATGTTCATATTACACCTGCTTACAGTCATATTATTTTTAAGAGTAAATGTTAAATAAAGCTGTTTTGAGAAGTCTTACTCCTGATGTTCTGAGGAATTGGGGAAAGACTTAACAACCTTTCAAATTTACCTCTCCCAATTAGAACAGACATTCAGCTGGTTGAAGGGGAGAGATACCATTCCCTTAGCGTTGAGAGGCTTTCTGGTGAGAAACTGTGACCAAGTAACTTCAGAACCAATATTTAGCATTGTCAAAGGATACAAGAGAAGAAGCACATGATCTGCAAAGAAGTGGGCGCTAACTTTACCTCAGTTAAAAACATGGTTTTCTGAATGATGTTGCCAGAATTAAATTGATTCTGTCTGTCTTAGAAGTCCTAAGCTTAGATAAGATAAATTCATTTAGTTTTTTCAATTGCTGTGTTCCTGTGGAACAAAACCGTGTGTCACTGTCGTGTGGTGCTAGGGGCAGTCTATAGCGAAGAAAATATCCAGGTGAGCCTGAGCAAGTAAAACACTTGATAACCAGTGTTTATTAAACTACTATATCTATTTCAGCCTGGAGACTGCCTAAATGTAAGGAAAACGTGAGATACAACCTGCAGGTACAGGAAGGCAAATACTTCTTGCCTTTGAAAACAGTACCCATAGGGATGAATTTTCAGCTTGGAAATTGGGTCTGCACTCTATTCTGAGCTCCATTCTGAGTCTGAATAAAAGTAAAACTATCAAAGTAGCTCAAGAGACTGAAGCAAAGTACAGCATGACTGATGGCACATCAAGAATGTTCTTTCTTGGTGTGAAAATGGTTTAAAGTCATTTTTTGGATTGGGGAAGAAGTAACGGTAGAAGTTGATACTGTTGGGATTATGGATAGGAAGGTGTTCTAATGCACAACTTCTAGGTTGTGCTTTTCTCTGTGTTAGGTAGGATTCATGTTCAGAATCCAGAGTCTGTTTCTAGACTATCCTTAAATTTGTTTAATTACACAGTTCTCTTTGGACAGTTCACTGGGTTTCTGTTTCCCCACGTCAGATTCAAGCTGCTTCTCTGATAGTGAAGCACCCTTCCTCTCCCTCCATGCTGTAAAATCTCTACTTATTCTTTGATGTGATCTCCTTTTGGATGTTAAAGGAACACTCCCTTTCTGTATTTTGCGAAGAAGACAAATGAAGTCTCATGAGACTTTTTAGGTAAATAAACCTATAACATTCACTTTTATACAAGCAGTTAAGTGACTTCTAAAGAAAACATTAAAATGCAGGCCTCTGAACACTACTGCAACTGAGACAGGTTCTTATTAAGGTATCAGCCCAGAACTTTTGGGGCAAATTTACTCAGCTGCTGTGTAAAATCTATGAATAAATCAAGATGTGGTGCATATTAGATGTTGATATAGTGCATACCAGTAAAGTAGACTAGGATTGCGTTATATTGTCCCTTTTTAGGGTCTTAAATATTTGTCTGGTTTTACATTGGATAGATTATTGAATAATGGCTTTACTTGCTCATTTTTTAGATTTAATATTTTCCTCTAGTATTTCAAAACAAACGTACTCAACCGTGATAGCAGTAAGTAGTGTTCTGGTGTTGCTTAGTGACAGTATTGACTGTTGGATAGTGATCTCTTTTAGCTGATCCCAATCTCAGTGTTCAGGAAGAGTAGGTTTTGGACTACGGCCCCTTTTTTAACAGTTAACAAATGCATCTGGAATTTTGGGAGACGTATATTAGGATTGGTTTGTTACTTGACTCTACAGTTTATCACAGAATCAAGAAAAATTAAGTTTGAAGTGATCTTTGGAGGCTTTTAATCTATGTTCACTTTGCAAAGTAGGTTTAACTATAAATGTCATTCTTGCCAGGTATTTGCCTAATTTGTTCGTGAATCTCCCCATAGGAAGATTTTTCTTACATGCCCTTTTCTGTTTGCTCTAGTGTTTTACTACCCTTTAATGCTAGATCTTTCATGCTGCAGCTGAAGTCCCTTATTTGTGCTGTCTAAATATGGATGGCAGAATTAGAGATCTATGCTAATCCTACGAGGTTGAGGGACATGGTTAAGTTTACTAATGTGTATGTCTTTTATGGTATTTAATTTAAGCATATGCACTCTTGTATGTTTCCCAGAGGTAGGGGGAATAAAGCTGCTCTTTCAGGTTTATTTTCTTCATCTAAGTAGGTGATTGATGAACCTGTAGTAATGATAAGAAAAATCTAAGTTTGCCTTGCCTTTCAAGAAAATAGTAAAAATTAAATTTATCCAACACTCTAATTTGTTGTTCTAAGGTGTCTAGTTTTTACAAACTCCCTTGGCTGTTTTGGAGAAATTGGGTCACTATGATGGTGTGCTCATGTCAGCCTTCTGTTGACTGGACTGAGTGACAGGAATTAGACAGTCAAGAGAGGAAATGATGCAGAGAGTTTCTTTTTTATCATCCATCAAATTGTGGTCATATACTCAATAGCCTCATGGCGTAAAGCTCGTAAATCAGAGATCAAAATTTGTTTTTATTATCTATTTATTGAGTAATATTTCTTCAGGAGTAGTCACTTGAGATACACAATCCTGTTTAAAAGGGTGTTCTATATGAAAGGAGAATCCAGGAAACTTTAATTATGTGTTCCTTCACTTACTAGGAAGCGGTAGCTTAGTTCTGATTTGTTTTGGGTTGAAGTTTCATAAGATGAAGTTAAATTGTGGAGTTCTTGCTGCTTCTTTTGGGACAGGTGAAACAATAGGAAATACTGTATCTTGCATTAAAACAAGAATGCTAAAAATGTAACCTTGTTCCCTCTAAAAGGTAAACTGATTTTATTTTTGCTGCAATGTTTCTTCTTGGATACTCTTTAAGCTACAATAATAGAATATAATCTATGAAATAATTTTATCTGTGGACAAAACAGTGTGCTGGATTACAGTTTCTCTCTGAAGTGCTTTAATATTAAATCCAAATTTTTATGTAGAGTTGCAAAGGGGTCTTTGTTGTTTCTTAGACTCATGGAAGAGCAAATTCCTGACTCAGAGACTACAGAAAATAAAAAGACTGTGCCTGTAGGAGTTCAGGAATATGCGGTAGTTGAGGGCACCTGGAAGAATAGGTAAAGCGAATTCAAAGAAAAATGTTCTTGGGTATTTTTTTATTTTTAGTTTCGTAACATGTTCTTTTTTTCTCGTCAAGTCTCATTCATTTTTCCTTCATATTTTTAAATCGCAATGCAGCATTCATGTGATAACATGCTGTTGTTGTTATCTTGATACCAGCCTACCCAGTTTTGGTGAAACGCTTTCTATAGGTGGAAGGAGCAGGACCTAACTGTGCTTTGTCCTACCTCCCAGTGGGTGTCCTATGAGGCGCTGCTAGCTGGGAGCAGGAGTCCAGTCGGGATGTTCCATTCCCACGCTGAGAAAAGTGAAGTTGGAGAAACAGAAGCAAGCAACCCATTCGTTTTTTCTACCTTTTGGGAGCTGGCAAGTCTCAAATAATGTGGAAGGTGGTACTTCTGTGGGACACTTCCTCAGCTAGTTAAATTTGCTTGTTGGCCTGAGGCAGTGCAATTGCACATGACAGAAGTGTACGAGTTAGTTTTTAATGTAGCTGGCCTTTGGACTTCTGCTTTTTTTATCTGTTTCTGTCAGAAAGGGCAATACTGAAAAGAATTGCTACTGCTGCAACAAGATGTTCAGGCTGAGGGAATGAATTTAGAGATCTCTCACTTACATACAAGTAAATCAAGTTATTCAAATGGGATGCATCCCAGGAAAATACTGGCTATCTCAGTGAAGGATAGCGACACTGGGGAGGGGTCATTAGCAGAACTCCTAAAAACTACTGCATTGAGTTTGGTTCTGCTGGCAAAAATGTTTGGACTTACTGATCAGCAAAAGATAAATTTGGTAAAGGCATGATCAGGTGGTCTCTTACCTGTGTGTAGTGTCTTGATTCACTTAAGATTTAAGGCAGCCATTTTAGGAAGACTTAATAATGCTTAAGCCTTTGTTTGTTGTTAAGGAGCTGCTAGTATGAATCATGTATTGACTACTAACGTTCTTGGCAGGTGATTGGGAATGTGATACATTGCACAACTGAGAGCACACCAAGGGAACAGTATGTTTTAAGCGGCTGAGGCCGGCAGCAGACCTTTTGCACTGGCAGGTAGCACCAGTTGTGAAACTTAAGCATTATGAATCTTTTTGTAGCCTTGAAACCAGAGGGATCGTTAGACCACGTAATTTAATTTTCTGTACCTGTTAGAGAGGTCTTACCCTGTATTGAGCTCAGAAGTTTGTTGCAGTAAAGAAGAAAGAGGGGGGAAAAAAAAAAAAAAAAAAACCATTTCAAAAAAGCCAAAAGGGCCCCCCCACTTTTTTGTAATTTTTTTCTAATACTAAAACGGCC
>Ga0181612_163952_pt1 | contig 15484 bp, 7 predicted proteins | sample HoacroProtozoa21_FD_119630 | JGI IMG/M metagenome (GOLD analysis project Ga0181612, IMG submission 119630) | Hoatzin crop microbial communities from Cojedes, Venezuel. Combined Assembly of Gp0051906, Gp0051904, Gp0051908 | reverse complement strand
GCCATAACCACTGTCCAAGCTGAGCTCTGGAAAGTGTTTTTACAGAGCAGGTTGTGAAGGCCAGTTCCCGTCAGCAGCAGTGACACAGCTAGGACAGCTAATGAGAAACAGCTCAGAAGATCGCTGGAAGTTATATTTGGCAACAACATTAACACTGTTGGGTTTTGCGCAGCAGAGCGTATCTGTCAGGCTTCGTTTCTGAATAAGGCTCTGGCATACTGATGGCCAGACAGGCAGACACCCTTTGGTCTTCCTCCCATGGGTCTGCAGTCCCTGATGGCACGAATACTCTCGTCCACGCAGGATAGCACACCGACACAGCAAATGCACTGCCTGCCACCAGCAGAGAAGCAAGCACCTACAACTTTAGACATTACAGGGCGTTATATGCAAACATTTGCAATTATCTACTCGAGAGGCAAAATATTTTTCCAACCTTTTTCTGAGCTTCCATGGAAATCACTTAAGTGTTGATGCTACTTCCACCATGGCACTCAACAAGCTAGACTGACCTGCTAGGCCTTTCTGTAATGGGAGTTCTCATGTTCACCCAAGCCCACGATAAAGAAAGCATGCGTGGTTTCAACGCTTAACGTGATATTGCAAGATGGTAACCTCATGGCATAGCAACTTGAAACAAGAGTTCCAGCTCTTGCCTTGGCTGACCTAGCACAGTGTGATCTGACACAGGGGAAGGGAGCCAGGGAGTCCCACTCCACTCCTCTCCATACCTGGTGGAAGAAACTGGACTCCAGTTGTCTCAAATTTGAACAATTTTCCTTGATGGGAGTCAGTCATAACCTGAGCTGCAAAGCTCTAAATACTACAGACTCCCATGTAGAAGACAGCATGCTTCCCAAAGTCACAAAACACAGGCTCTCCTGCTGACAATGCTGCAACTATGTGAAAAATCACCCCAAGGAGGAGGGATAGGAAGCAATGTTTTAAATTTTTTTGGGGGGGGGGGGTTTTGTCTGTTTTTTTGTTTTTGGTTTTGTTTTTTTTGTTGTTGTTGTTTTTTTTTTTTTTGTAGACAGAAGTAGGCTTATCACAAGCTCACTGTGCAAAGAAGTGAATTCACTGTGCCAGTGTGGACAAGACCTGTCTCTTAGAGCACACTTGATACCGGTATTTGCCTTATGAGCAGCAAACCACTCCAGGGAAAGTAAGGTTCAAAAATGCAGTAGTAAAATACTCCTGGTAACCCACCGACTGAGACCCAAGGAGCCAAATTCAGGACAAGAGAAGGGGTTCAGGTGAGCTGCTTGCTGATGAGCTGAAAGACAAAAATATCCGTGCCAAACAGCACTCTTCTGGCTCCATGCATGTTCCCTCCATGGAAGAAGTTGTCCCAAATTACTGGCAATGCTAGAACATAAAGAACCAGACCCTGAAGAGCCCTTTAAGGCCAATCCTTCCCTACATTTGCAGAAAGTCACAGGGAAGAAGTAAGCTAGAGACTCCAGTTTAGGAATGAACGCTCAAGTCCTCTGTGCCACTGGTTGCAATCCATGTCCCAGCAAATAACGTGACAGCTACTCACATCCATAGATTTACAGATACTCTGTCATCTTCCCTCTGTCTCAGCTGATCCAATGGTACTAAACATGACATCCAGCTACTGAACACATGGAAAACCTTTGCCTTACTGGTCCACAGGCATCTCAAACTTACCTCGAGTCAGTCCAGGACGCATTTGGGAGTTTATACTACAAGCAGGGACTGGACAGAGAATTCATTCCAGGTTAAGAGGGCTAGAAATTAGCTGTTCTTTATAGTGGGGCTGTTTAGGGTATGCGAAATTATCTTAATTGCTGACTCTTCCCACTTAGGCCATTCTGTTTTCTGTGCATGCTTACCACAGGCTAGTAACACACTTATCAGGGCACAACCCAATACCCAAGGCTGCCCCTTCTCTTGGTCCTGCCAATAGTTTGCAGAATGACCGCACGCAAGCCATCCAGAAAAGAAATGTTTCCAAATGGCTCCTTTAGGCTCAGAGCCCCAGCAGGACTTCAGGTGTGGCCTTACACCATCCCTCCTCCTCTCCTGAGCCACTCCCACACCCCAGCCCCTCAGCCCTTTGTTTCAAGGTCCAGCCACGCTGTTTTCACATGTTCTGGCTCGCTTGGCAGGCATTCTTTAATATCTCAACATCTAGCTGTTGCTCTTCTGTTGCATCTCCAAGGTAACTCCATTCATATGTTGTCAGCTCTTGACAGGTCACTTTTACCAGCCCGACAGGCTCTCTGACTAACATCCATCTTTTACTCTCTCACACAGAGAAATATATAACCCCTTCCACCCTGTAGTATAAAGTAAGGAGACAAACTGAGTCAAACAAAGAAATCACTCACAGTCCATGGGAAAGTTTGGTTTTTCAGTTCATTTGGGCACTTCCAGTGCGCACAGAAAGAACCCATTGAGCATTAAGTGCATTCTCCCAAACCTCTGTATATCTGTTTACCTATCTACACACGCCCATCCATTTGCTGATCCACATCTTAAAAACTTCTTCCTAAATTATTTCTAGTATACCAGTAAACTCAAGGACATCCTGCAACAGGGAGTTTCACGAGAAAATGATACCCTGGATAAACAACAACTGCTTTTTCAGAGTCAGGCTTGAGAGTTTTTCATTCCTGTCCTTCATTGCTTTCAAGGCAGCTTGGGTAAACAAACCAAATATTGAAAATTTGGTTGAGGAAGAAAAAAGCAACTTCCATCCTGCCATACAAAAGGAAACACCTGGCTGTTAAGCACCTTGAAGATATTTTTAATAGCAGCCTGAGCAACCCTGAGGAAGAAAAAGCAGAGAGTTGTTTGAAGTCAGTGGAAAGTCTCATCTAAGCTTAGATTTGTTTGGATGTATTGCAATTTCCCCACACGAGTGTGGTAATAAGAGTCTTTCACTACATTCTTCCATGGTCAAATCACCCAAAGTAATTTTGCAATAGTGCAGAGTCAATATAATTTATAGCAAAAAAGGAGTAGCCTGATGTCAGTTTATGTTTCCCCAAATCCTGTTTTCATTGGGCAATTATCATTTCAGTGCAAAAGGTTCCAAAGTCTTCAGCGCTCTGGAGAAGTGCCAAGCTGTTGTATAATGGTAGGGTAATTTTAAACCTATAATTTAGAAAGACCATTCTGTCTGAAGCCATCCTTCAAAAAAGTTAGCCTTGGAGAGTCACACTTTAGTTTTCAACACAAAATACCCGATTTGTTTTCAAAATTAGATGGCCACAGAAGTCATCTAGCAGGCTTGGAAAAGCAGGTGCTGCATGAGCCATGTCTGCCAACGCCAGTGAGACACACAGAAGAGCGAAGGGAGGGAAGCAGCAGAACCATTACTATTCTGCAACTTATTGCTTGCCTCTTGAAAAACTGCTCTAGCCTACAGCAAGAGCAACAGCTAAAGCGAAGGCTACAAATCAGAGCTTATCCTCTAACCTGGGTCCATGTTAAAAAAGCAAAAATTCATGGACAGAAGGAACACAAGACACACTGCCTTTTGCTAGTGTATTTGATGGTTTTTAGGCAAGTATATTCCAACTAACTCGCCCTGGAAAACCAGATATCCCTGATCATTCTGTAATCTAGAAGAAACATAGCCAGATGTTAGAACATTTGCCTCATCTAGTCTTCCACTCCTGGTGCTGTACTTCCCTCATGGTTGTCTTACAGGTTTTGGCAGAAAAGGAATAGGATCTGGCAACTCAGAGATTTAAAGGATGGTTTGGTCCAAGGATGTCACCCAGATCATTTGTGCTAATGCCTTGGCTACAAATCATTTACACATCTTGAGTAATGCATCAGAAAGATATCCTTCCAGCTTTGCAGGGAAAGTCCTGTGCGCCCAAGGGGTGTTTCGCTGGAAGAGAAATGCATTAGAGCCTTTCCTGGTCATTAATGCATTTTGGTAGCAACCTACATGATTGTCATATTTGTAATGATCCCATAAAAGGAGGTCAACCTCAAATGCATGCTCCTGCTCTTCAAGCTGAAAACTTTACACGCAGCTGAGGTTAAAATTCAAACTGGCCATGATGAAGCTAATACAGATATTGCTAAATAAACTATAATTATTTTCTGCAACACACCAACAGCTGCAGTGGTTTTAATTACCTAATAAAACTCCTTGAGAAACTGGGTACAGTTTTTAGAACCCTGAAGTGTCCTTAGCAAGGCACAGAGGTCACACACCCAGTCTGGGGCTGCCTGTGGGATTCTTGCCATTGACGATGGGAACAGTGGCTCTAGCTGAGATCACACACTTGACCAAATCCCTCCTCACTAGGTTACCTGACAAGCACATGCACTAGAAACAACCCATCCAATTAGTAGGACACACCACAGACCATAATTGCAAAGAGAATTCGCTTCTGGAGTGCAGTTCATCTAAACATGTTTTTTCAAAGAAATACACTCTGAAGTCCCTTTAAAAGCAAACGGATTGATGCATACAGTTAAACAAGTGTCCAAGTGTGGTCCCAAGCCACGACCTTTGATTCTTTCCCCAGCCTGCCTTGAATTCAGTTACAATAAAACTGCATGCAGATACTGGCTGATTTTACATCCCAGTAAGATCCATAAAACTGACTGGGAAAAAAATAATATAAGAAACTCCAAACCAACAATTAGCCTACTTATGGGGAAAGCTCACCCCGCACTGGAGCCTGAGATAGGCTGTGGAAACACCTTTCTGGGAACGCCAAGCATCAAGCTGTGGTTTTCTCCCAACTGTAAAACACTCCTACCTCCAACCTCATCCCAGGTACGTTAACCTATTTCTACCTGTTAGACTAGTGCAGTCAACATAGATAACAGCTGCGTTCTTCAAGTTAGGACCACCAGGTTTTCAAGATACCCTGCTCAAATACATACCCACTGCCATTTAAATCCACACACTTATTTCCCCGATACATCCTCCTTTTGCCCACTCCAGTGTTTAGGATACAAAGAATAGCAGTGACTGTGCTATTGCATACCCCAGAAATGGAAACATCTACCCCAACTTTGCCATATAAAAAATGGTGCTTGTGGGATGGTCTGGGCTGAGCCAGGAACTTCAGGCGGTTCAGCTAACATCCTATACTGGAAACTTTTTGCAATTTTTTCCATAATATTTTTAAACAGATAAAACACACAATGTGTCGTTAATTACCTAATACCCTGTTGGCATGACAAACATTGCAAACAAGAACAAGCAAAACCAGAAACTTCTGGGTAAATTCCCACTGAAGCCAGGAAAATTTAGGACATAAAACAGCAGAAAGTAAACAGCAGAAAGGGAGCCGAGGGGGATAGTCTCATGAAAAGCCTAAAAGAACAATGAAAACTTACCTAGACAGAACTCTGCAATCTTTTACCTCTCTGCAAATGCCACAACTGGCTCCGCACAGCGCTTCCTATGCACAGAACGGTAAGGGCTCCACACTCCTCTATGTGCAGAGCAACAAGGTTTGTTTAATGCGAGTGCAAGTGCTTTTTACCAGGCTAAAGCCACCACACAAACAGAGGGAACAGGTTAGACAGTAATGAAAATGAATACCAAGCAGCACGGTATGTGTTTGGACAGAAATGTCGCCGTGCGCTCCTCCCTCCACCCAACAAACAAACGAGACCATGGAAGAGCACTGCCACCCATGCACTGCTAAGGGCCGAAGGCTTAATGTTCATCAGCATCTTCTGTGTCACCAGCAACAGTGCAGAGGTGTCCTGTAGCAGAAAGCTGCCAATCGTTAAGGCCAGGATTTAAGCACGTTTTTTCATCTCACTTCAAGGTATACTGAGAGCTTGTCCTAACTAAGAGATGCAGGTTCTCTCCACAGGAGAGACATGCAAAGGACACCTGCCAATGCAAGGTGCCTCTCGCAGACCATGTCAGGCATGTGCACTATGGCAAGTGGTAGCATGAGAGGTCCCCAAAGCTCCCAGAGAGGCAGGAAGATGAGCAAGCACTAGCTCAGCAAATCAGGAAAACAGCATCAATGAGAGGGGGACAAGCACTGCCTTCTTTTGAAGTACATACAAGCACACAGAGTAGCAACCATCAAACTGGCCACAGCACAGACAGAAACAAACACATCTTTAAAGCAGAAAGGGGAAGGCAGAAGACAGTAACACCTCCAGGAAGGATTTCCCAGTGTAAGTTGCCTGGCTATGACCACCAGCATGTGGCAGCGGCTGTCAGCTTGCAGGTGCACACCTTTTACCTTCCAAACCAAGAATGCCAGACATCTCAGTCTCCCCAGACTGGGACTTGCACATCAGACACCTGCCTCCCCTCTACCCTCGTCCCCAACTCATCCCACATTTTGGATAATCAGCTTAATATCTCTGACTCTACCCCTGACAGACAGAACTTCAGATAGTGCCTGTGCAGTCCCTTGGCAGGCCCTCCTGGAGCCCCTGAGAGCCTGTACATTATACCAGTTTACTTCTCTGAAAAGGAGCTTGTACACCGCTCTGCAGAGTGGCACGTGCCTGCCTTGGAGCATCCCAGGAGTTGCTACTAACAGGAGTCTTGCTAAAGACCTGCAAACTTGAGCTCCTACGGCACCACACAGCTATAACCCACTGCATCATTAACTGGCCACCAGCTTCAAGCAGACCTAGTGCCTTAAGACTGTGTGTGGAAGCCAGGCGCAGGAACTGTGGAGGCTGTTAGCCGTGAGATCACCTTCTTTGTTGCTGTAATTGAGTCAGGTCCAGCATCAGGAACCTGGCAGCTGCTGCTCAGGAAGTCTGTTCCGCACTGCCCATTACCTCTGCTCAGCTCAGGTCCCCACCCAGGGCTTCCAACCAGATCACCAAGCCACACTAAAAATAGCCAGCTGACAAAACCAGCTCTTGGCTCTAGCCACTCCACCCTCCAAGTACAGAGACTAACTACACTGCTTTCTGCAAACAAAAGGAGAATTCACTCCTCCATCTATTTATAAGCTGCTTATTCATAGCTTGCAAGTGCAAATTCTTTTCAGATGAGGAGCTTGGGGGAGGAGATTATGATTTTTCTGGTTCCATGTTGCACAGAGCACAGCACCCAACCTGGTCATGCCTTCACCATCTGAGGTTTCTCTTTCAGCTCTCACATCTAGTCTTCTGGCTATCTTGCCTGCCAACATGCAGAGCATAACGCAATCCCACTCCCGTGCCACACTGAGCATGCAGGTTCGCTGGTAAGAGCCAGGCATGTGCCAGGTGTGTTCTGCTTCGACTAATATAAGACATTTTTATATTAATATAAAATGTTTATAAGTTCTTTAGTCCACTTCTGACTCATAGCATATCTAGAGGACAAAAGGCATCACTGGACACCTTGTCTAGGCAAGTGCTCCCAGCTCTCGGCTATGCTGGAAGAGCAGCAATAATGAGAACAGTGGAAAAAGTCTGGCTAAAGACCAGATTAAAAGTCTCCCTGTCTTGCTGCCCAGCCCTACGCAACTGCCTCATTTAGTAAGAGCTCCCACTGCTGCTGCCTAGCTCCTGTCAGTTTCGCCAGACTTATGACGGAGGTGTCAGAGAAGTCTTCGAAATCCACCGCAAAACAAACAACACATTAGTCCACCTTCCACAACAGGCTTAGAGAGTTGCCTTCAAGCCACAGGTTGGTTGATCAATACACAAGATATTCAGAAGCCAAAGATACACCTGCTAGCCATCCCTATGTAACTTATGATAAAGAATCAGTTTATTAAAGATTACCTATCCAAAAGTACAAAAATAAGTATTACTAGCCTTAAAGCATTGGATGTGTCCATGACATTTGTTCACACTTACCGACAGGAACTTCAGCTAGGCTAACAGCTCTGCATTTTAATCCCCAGAAAGACTGGCACAGTAAAACCTGGAAGCTTTCAGCTAACAGACCTGGAGAAGCACCGAGCCTTCATCGCAGCAGATGGTGTGATGGTAAATGTGCTGGCTTTAAACCCAGCCAGCTCCACCAACAATGCGTACGTGGCAACGCATCCTTCAGCGGTCCACCTGCACCTTCGGGTGGCCAGCCCGTGCTGACGCTATCATTGCAGCGCTCAAAGAGGTACCACAAAGATACTGGCTTATCGTACCACACCCATGCCAGCTCTTTCTGGAGGTGGGAGAGCGGTGTGGGACAAGCTGAGCACACCATATCCCCTTAGCCAGCTCCCTGTGACAGTCTGCCTGCAGGACTCGTATTCTGCCAACAGAACTCCCACTTTCTAGGTCAGGAAAAGGCTGAAATCCACAAAGACTGCTTGGAGAAGTCTTTCTTTTCCTTTGTGGACAAGTGGCTGGATGGGCAAGACTATATTATACAGTAGCAATTGGTGGAAAAAAGGAGTATGGAGACTCTTGGTCAGCTCACATTGGGAACAGAGAATGTGTAGAGTTACTGCTCAAAGCTACCGCTGTGGTGCTACAGCATCCCTCAGGATGGGACCATCCAGGAGGGACTCCCAGAGGCTCTTCAAGCATCTGCCAGAAAAACAAATGGGTGTGCCACAATGTATCTCTCCTCCATGACCACATCTGATGGGATGAGTTCAATTTCTGCAGGAAAGGAGCTGTGTGACTGGCTTAGCAAATTCTCACAAAGCCTGGGCCAGACCTGAGCAGCAGTGAGATCCCACAGCTCTGTGTCATGAAACACTCCAAAGGGCATCTCAGCTCTCCATGAGGGCAGAGCAGGGAAGCATGCCAAAACCAACCGCGGGGGGGGGGGGATGGGGGGAAGAGTTTCATTACTAAAGAAAGACTAAAGCAAGTCTTTTTTGCTATGTGCTCCCAAAAGGCATTTGGCAGATAACATCTGACTGCACTGAGCATAAGCCTGCTTCCTTGCCTGTTTTAGCATACTATCTCTAACCTGCAGTCAAGTGTTTTCAGATGGGTTTGTCCATCTCTATTCTTACCACCTCCTGGTATTCTTTTTGCCACGTGCAGCCACGAGCTAGCAAGAAAGTCAGCTGCGAGAGCTGGCAAAACACATCCCCTTCAAAAAAAGCAAGTCAATCTCTTGCTTGTTTAATGACAGTGCAGCTGGGCTTGTCTGCTTTATGCCTTTTGAAGATCAGGTTTTTTACCTTTAGTTCTGCAATTTCGGTTAGCATATTTTAATTAAGGGGAGCTAAGATTCCAGAAAACCGCTCTTAATTTTTTTCCCCTCTATTTATATGCAGTTCTCACATATTTTGACAGTTACCTGTTCACAGCTGGCCTCAACTTCTAAGAAGTCTTGGCAGTCACAACTCTACTTGATCAGGCTTTTGCACCACAAGAGAGAAGAAAAAACAACAGGATGTGATTAACACAAGGACCAAAAGCTGGCTCAGAAGGGTGAAGTCTCTTGACTTGCTTTTGTAAATAATTTGATTTCCAGTATTGGGGGAGGGGGTGTAGAATTAAAGACTGTTACACATTGATCAATATTTTACAATTCAAGGTTCGGAAAAGCAATACGACGGGCCCTGCTGAGTGCATGGACACAACCAGTCCTGTTCCATTTTCATATGTCACCAGCCAAAAATCTAATATTGGACCCACACACACCAAGAGTCACTCCATGCTAGCTTAGGAGGCCAACTACCATATTTTGTCCCTACCCTACTCGGATCCTATTAGTTAAAGAAGCCTTTGAAAAATCATAACCACAGGAGCCTTTACAGGGTTAGCAGAACTCAGAACATTTAATATCTGTACACCAGCTTGGAGAGAAGGAGCAAGTGCCATGGAGGATCTAAAACCAGTAGTGCCTTATACAGAGTTCTTTGGCCAAAGGACAGAGCTTTTTCCCCATGTAAAAGGATCCTGGAACAGGGAAGAGCTGACTTCTTCAGTTCTCTGCCCCGAGTTCCACAACAAGCAGGCATTTCCTCAATCAGAACACTGCATGGATTTTAGTTTCTGCAAACACTCCACAGGCGAGAGGATGAACTTTCTCCTGCTATATTCATTTATGCTCCTGGAGAGCCACATATATTTGCCCTGTAGCACACACTCTCTCTTCATACTGGCAGGCAACAAATATAACCTGAATTACAGAGAGAACATGCTACCCAGCCTCGGCATGCGCTCACACACTGTGCAATCAAAGAATTGTGTGTGCATCCCCCACTCCTGCCCTTGCTAAGGCAATCAAAGCAGTAAGTTCTCCTTACGGGCTCTGTCAGATCAGGTTTCAAAGTTATGCAGGGAAACGATCACAAACACAGACTTATCTTAAAACAAAAACAAAACATAAAAAGCATGCATGTTCTCCCCATTCTCCTAGGGCTCTAAAGTCACTGTATGTTACTTAAAGTGAAATAAATTTAGCAACAGGACAAGGGGCAACGGGCACAAACTGCAGCAGAGGAAGTTCCGTCTGAACAGGAGGAAGAACTTCTTCCCTCTGAGGGTGATGGAGCACTGGAACAGGCTGCCCAGGGAGATTGTGGATTCTCCTTCTCTGGAGATATTCAAGACCTGCCTGGACGTGGTCTTGTGCAGCCTGCTGTAGGTGACCCTGCTTTGGCAGGGGGTTGGACTAGGTGATCAAAAGAGGTCCCTTCCAACCCCTAACATTCTGTGATTCTTTGATTAACAAAAAAAAAATAAAAAGAGGTGTTTTCACTTAGTCTGAAAAAGAAAACTAAATTTCTGAGAAGTCTGATGCTTTTAATTTCCAAACGGAGAAACTAAAGTTGCCCTAGAGCAAGAGAGTATTTTGGTATTCCTTTGTCTACTTTCTGGCCTTATAGGGGCTTTTTAAGGTGAGAATATTTGTACTAATCAGGGGAGTAATCATGTACTATGCAGGAAATGTTGTCTTGACCTTCTCGAGCCCTGGAAGTGGTTATCCTGAAACATGAGGATTAATATTTCATGCATTCGCGTAGTGTGTTTTACAACTTGCTATATCACAAGATCTCAACAGACCTCTGAAATATCAGTATTACTTATCTAGCAGCTGTGAGTACAGATAATACTTCAGAGCAGTAACGACTGAAAAAACAGCAGAAGTTAAGGGAATGCTACTACTTGAAAAAAGAGTATCCTCTTAACTTCTTTTCTGTATGTGTATGATTGCATTATCTCCTTTGTATGGTTTCCAGAACTACAAAAGTCTTCCTCTAAATTTCTCTTCATATCAAAGCACCATCCTCTCTGTTCTTTTTTTCTTGTCTTTTTTTTTTTTTTGTACTAAATTCTTTTGAAGAGATGCATTAACTGAATTCTTTATCTTTTCAATATGGAGTATAACATCAGTTTATGTTTAAAAACTTGTAATAGTTTTACATGGTTTATTAAAGTGGTCATTAATTCCAGCTGGTCGAGTTTAGCATTTATTTAGACAGAGGTCAGTTAGGATAGGGAAAAGTCAGAGAGGAAATGGTGTGTCATAAGGGAAAGGCTAACAGGTTTTTTTTTTAGAAGTCACTAAATGTTTAGTATCATACAAATTATTCACTCTCCTTACCTGTTTGTCAGTGGCCTTGCAATATGTCTGTGAAATCCTCACAAATCCATAAAGAAACACATTTTCCCTTGCATGAGAAGAGATTGTCTTTCTCCCCCATAGCTGCAGTGGAGGAAGATGGGAAAGTCATCCCTGGCTGTGTACTGGAAGTCATCTGAGAATCAGCTGCAATCACTGCAAATTCATATTGGATGCCAGGTGGACAACCTTCATACTTACTGCAAAATACTCAGAGATATCATTCCAGTAAACAGGATTTAACTGGTCCTTGTTATTTATCTGCTTTCTTAGACCCGGTGTGTAATGAGATATTCATGCTGGAGTTCTCCAAAAGTCAAATGTAGGATTATGAAGACGATCAAAGGATTCAGACAATGAAAGGAGGTCCTCTTTGCTTGGAACTCCGCCTTCCAAGGTCCTTTAACGTAGACTGGATACCACGCTTGAGCTAAATAGCCCTCAGCTGTCTGGAAGAGAAAATGAGGAAGAGATGAGCAAACATCTCCTTTTTTTCTTTAAAGGAAAAAGCCATAGAGAAACGTAATTGTCTCAACCACAGGAAGGGGTACCTGGTTTAGCTGGTCATAATGTTTACTGAATGGGAAGTGTTGTTTTATTAACTGAGAGGTCTTCACAAAAAAACTTGTATGATAGGAAGGTAAGCTTTATTATGAACATATATATAGAGAGGGAGAATGTGGCAAAGGGGCTAAATAACAAACTGGATTCAGGACCTGAGGCAGAGTAAGCCAGAGAAGGAAAATCCATCCCAAGAAAAATCTCACTGGGAGGCACTTTCCAGGCAAAAATTCAATTTGAAGCTCCCTGAAAATGTATGCTTCCCTCCAGATTACTTGCTGGCAAGGATCCTGTCAATTTTGCTCTGTGAGCTATACAGACAAGATACTGGAGACTGATAGCTTGCGCTTCATTTTTCCCTAGCCTCTCTTTCCTTTTCAGACTAGCAATAGTTGTTGTTTATTTAGCTGGGTCTGGTATGCTTAATCCCATAAAAGACTTTTCTTTCCTTGATTCATATACAACTTATGGGAAGCATGCCCATCTGATGTAAAGAAATTCCAAGTGTCACCTTTATTTAAGTCCATAAAATTCCCTGTTCAATAGGTTTAACTAAGTATGCCCCATGTGTGCCCTGCAGAAACAGAGAATTTCAAACGCTAGCACTTCTTGAATTATGTTCTTATATATGTAATAATATAAGTGAGTATATATATATCTCCTTATATTCAATGTATTGAATAAACTCATGCTTGTTCAAGTTCAGTTCCTCTTTTCTTTGCTCTTACTGAAAGAAAGGGACTATTTGGTTATAAAGTCTGTAAAACCCACTATCTCATCCAGAAATATTCAGGTCTTTGGTAGTGTTACCACAATTGTTTTATAATCTTTGACAATGAATAGACAGCCTTGGTAATTATTTCTGCGAATGAGTTTCAGTGCTGTCTGTTCACCTGTGGATCTATATGGCAGCCTCACTTTCTTCTCTCTCTTACATCTAGCATGCCATTAATGAAGAAGGTTATCGAACACCTTGATCTTTTCCTACTGTCTTGGACAGCATTTCAATAGCTGTGCTCCACTCAGGATTACTGGACCACCGTGTTTCTGCCTTACGGAGGGTATCCTATTTTGTGATCCTCAATAACAGATCTGTTTCTTCTAATTTGCTTCTCAGGATCTTTGTACTCACGTGAGGATGCTTTGCTTTCCACTGACAACACTTAGTTCTTTAGCCCAGTTAAACATGGCCCTTTCACTGAATGTATCATCTATCTGAGTACATTACTCTTTGTAATTAGGCATCTTCTCCCAAGGTAAAGTCCTTCCCATCAACTGCACCAATCTTGAGGCAGAAGGCTGTTTCTCCAGATTCTCATGCAGCATCCGCCCTTCAAAATAAGTGTTTTTATGCAAAGTGTCCCCCAGGAATTATGTGTATATATATATATATATATATATGTGTATATATATATATATAAATAATCCTGGATGCAGTAGTCCTTGAGCCTTCTGTTGGTCTGCATTATTTGTCATTGTAATTTCCTTGTCAGAAACTCTAAAATTTTAAACAGCTGAGCTTCTTCCATGAAGAAATTTTGTTTTTTGGAAAAAGGTCACTTGTCACTGCTTCCCCCATTCAGACAGCTTCTTCTCTAAAATCTGTCTACATGCACTAGAGCCTACGTATTGAAGTCCAATTATTGGAAATCAGGGTAGGATTTGTTTTCAAGCAAGTGTTGCATGAGTCATCTCTCTTAGACCAGCTTATAGCACTTTCTTTATAACCCTTGATTAGTCTTTGCCTGTTAATATTAATTAGATCCTTAAACATCCTGTACCATCAAGGATTATCATGCTTCATTAGTATTGTTGTTTGAACTGAATGCCAAGAAAGTATTTGGTCACAATGAACAGTAATACCTGTATTTTTAGAAACATTTGAATTGGCGGCCTTGCTTACTAAAAGGATCAAGACTGTATCTCATTAAGACATGGCTAAAGTTCAAGTTATTAACAGATTTCAGATGCTTTTCCTGTGAAGGATGAGACCATAACATTCCAGTTAGGGCATTTTTTTGTAATATGTTTAGTTTCTTATGGTTTCTGTAGATGCCAGTAAGTTAGCACATACGTGGTATCAGATGTCAGTAAGCAATATATACATTATCTGCTGCATGTGCTAGGAAATTAGAACACATCTGGCAAGTATTTATTAGCATTTTGAACTCCTAATTGCTGTGATAAGTAGTGAGTATTAATAAGGCTAGGAATCCTTATATGTGCTGTTGTTTAGTGACAGAGAGGATGGGCATACTACAGATAAGGATCCGCTTGTTTCCTGAAATAATCATGACCAGATTTCCTCATGAAAATGGCAGCTTTGCATGTTCTGAAGCTCTTCTCTGAAAGGCAAGTCTTTGAATAGCTCTGCATTATTTCAATTTCTTCTGCATTTGAAGCAAGTAGCAAACAGGGTTGGAGCGGTCTTAAAAAACACCACTAGGCTTTCTGCTGTGAACAGTTTAGTTTGTTTATCTGAAACAGCAACACCTATAGAAATGGGAGCGGAGGCTGAATTTCTGTGCGGCAGACTTGCTGCTGTCGAAGAGGCACTGTCTGTGGCAAGTCCTGGAGTGACTTCATTTGTGTGTGGCAGGTACGTGGTGAATCTGTTATAATCTGTGCCTCCAGACAGTTCCCCAAGGACATCTGATTTCCCAGGACTGCGCAGTGATATGGGCTAGCACGGTGGGGGATTTTTGACAGAGGAAGGGTGGCAAATACTTCTCTCCTCCTTCCCCACTAGAGTTACTCTGATTGCCACCTCCATTATCTTGTATTTCTATTTATAGAAGGTTGCCCTAAGCAGAACTCAGTAACATACAGACCAACTATGGTGTGATGCTAGTAGCGAATGCTTTTTTCTGTTCACCAGCTCTGTCCTAACGCAAAGATCACCTGTAGTAAGTCCACATCTTCCTTCTTTGGTCTTCGGCATAATTTCTCAAACACCCGCTCAAGAGGCCTGTTCTAGGGGTGTGGCTGGGGAACGAAACTGATATGAACCGGACTGCAAGGTTAAATGTGTGGACGGTTACTGTGGACCAGCAAATTCGTAGTAACACTTTGTATGTGTGCTCTTAACCAGAAAAACTGTTAGGTAATTAGAGTTAGCCCATTTTCATTGAACTTCATTAGTGTAAGCTGCCATATAGACTAATTAGCCCTGCTTATTAGTCAGACTAAAACAGCACTGATGTGCCTGTCTTGTTTCTGGTGCTTGAATTGATGCTTTTGGAGGCAGCTCGGGTAGCTCAGGTTTGATTTGTGTGATGTAGACATACCCCTGTTACAAAATTTAACAGAGCTATGCCAGGCCACCCCGGCACATGGAGCAAGAGATATTCATGCTGGAGTTCTCCAAAAGTCAAATGTAGGATTATGAAGACGATCAAAGGATTCAGACAATGAAAGGAGGTCCTCTTTGCTTGGAACTCCGCCTTCCAAGGTCCTTTAACG
>Ga0181612_116931_pt1 | contig 15485 bp, 8 predicted proteins | sample HoacroProtozoa21_FD_119630 | JGI IMG/M metagenome (GOLD analysis project Ga0181612, IMG submission 119630) | Hoatzin crop microbial communities from Cojedes, Venezuel. Combined Assembly of Gp0051906, Gp0051904, Gp0051908 | reverse complement strand
GGTTCTTTGTTCGGTATCCCTGTTCAGAGGCCCCCAGCTCGAGCTGTAGCGCTGTTAAGAAAAAGCACATTCCTGACGAAATCTGTCTTTCGGGTTGTGCGGAAAGCTGGAATCGAGCCCTGCTGTGGTGGGTGGCACGCGTGACTCCCACCACAGGCTGCCCACCGGGCAGGCTTTCCGTGGGCCACAGTGGCCCATCGCCGCGGAAAGGAGGTGAACAGCACGGTGAGGTGCAGCCGCCGAGGGACTCGGCTCCTGTTTGTTTACCCCCCGGCCTTTTATCTGGGATTGCCAATTTAGCGTTTCAGAGGAAATCTCAATATTTTCTTTTTTTAAATTTTTTAATTTTCAGCCGTTGCGTGCAGTAGACATCCGAGATGGCAGCAGCCCAGCAAATTAAAAAGAAGGAGACCATTTGGGATAATTAGGTCGAGCAGTTTCTGATGGAGCAATTACTGAAGTGAAAGAAAACAGAGCATAATGTTTCTTTACCGCTGCTACCAAGGAGAGTGCTTTGGGCTGTTTTTTTTTTTTCTTCTGGAGCTGAGTTTCAGCACAGCTAACGTTTGTGTTTACTGAAGAGCTGCCTAACAGGATCCCTGCTTTAACATAGTTTACTTACACCTGCAAAACGGCATTTTCTGCACTTGGAGTCACGTCAGTAAGTGTCCTGTCCACCTTCAATGGCATAATTCCTTAGACTGATTTTTTTTTCCTTGTCTGCCGCTTCATTTTCCCATTAATGGGGATTTATTTACATTTTGGTTTTGCTCACTAGAAGCTGAGAAAGCAGTGTAGCTGGAGGTGGGTTGCTGGGTGTTGGTTTTTTAATTTTATTTAGGGGGTGGGCACTTTGGGGATTGGGTTTGGTTGCTTTACAAATAAAGACCTGCAAACAGACAGGTACTGTCTTTGTTTTTGTTGGTGGGTGAGAAGGAAAGCAAACCAAAGGCTTAAGTGTTTCCTGCTGTCTTCTGCGCCTCTTGCTGCTCTTTGTGTCCTTGGAAATAGTTTGCTGCATGAAGATGCATGATCCCCTCTATTAGAACACTTTACGTAAAAACTTGAATGCTGCTTAAAGACTGAAACCAAGGTGTTCCCTTGTTGCATCTGATCCTCTAGAAGCTGTGTGTACTATATCCCCCAGAATGAGCAAGCCTGGTCTTCTGTCTCCAAGCTGAAATGCAGCACATTGCTCAAGTTTCAGGTGGGCTCGATTCGTTAGTTGCCTGAGAAAGGGATGCTTTTACTATAGTTCATTCTCTGTTACTGCAGGATGGTAATACCCCATGCCACTGAAACGACCAGAGAAGTCAGTCACCTCGAAGACCACAGTTCCTCCAACATCTCAGATTCCGGGTCTCGGTGACCTTGCAAAAGCTCCCCATGAAGTGTCCTCTGGGTGCCGCAGGAAGTGGATCAAGGAGACTGATTCAGCTTACGTCAGGCTGGCAAAGCAAGGAGGCCAACCTGGTGAGCATCTGTCTCACTTGTTTTTCCTTTTTTTTTCTTGGACTTTGCTTGAGTGTGATGGTAGAAAGTGCTTGTAGATACTACAGAAGAATCCTCTGGATTTTTGAAATTAATCTATAGAAGAAATCAGTGACTGAAAATATGACCATAAGAGGTCACTTTGTCAAGACTTCCTTGCAGCCATTTATGTATAGGTGCCTTTTAGCAAAATGTGTAGTTTTGTACTATATCTGATCTAAGTAGATGGTGATGGTTTAGCTGCATTTGAGTGAGGGCTTTGCAATTTATGCTTGGGCTATTTAAGTAGCGGTCTGGTGAAAATGATGTCACAAAAAAGCATCATCAGAAAACTTGGAGAGGTTTATAAAGTGTTTTTTTGTGATGACATTCAGTTTGTTACAGTGCTGTACATATTCTGTTCTTGTACCAAGGTGCTCAATGGTTTTGTTATTTCCTTTATTAAAGAAGGAAGCTTGAGGAACTTGAGCAGATGCCTTGCACGCACGCTTAGAGCAGGGTGACAAATCCAGAAATAGGAATTAACAGACTGGTAGAAACATGTCAAAGCATTTAGAGCAAGATAAAAAAGGTACAAGCGGAACGCAGTGCTGCAAGGTTCTGACTGTCCATTTTATCAAGGGAGACAAATGCTCCTCACTGAAAAAAAGCAAGCATTTCTTCCTGATAAAACAGCAACCTGGGAACAAAGGTAATTCTTCTGCAATCAGACAAGAGGTCAGAAAAGCAGTGGCTTTTGTCTTTTTCTCTCAAGACCTACTGAAGCACTACACTCCTGCGGCCACGAAGTCCTCTCCACCAGCATATGTTCTGCCTGACTGGTACTCGCACTGCTCCAATCCCCCAGCGACCAATGAGCCACGGTAAGCCTGCTGAGACCCTGCATAACTTCTTGGGCTCTCTCTTCACCTGTTGGTGTTTCAGAATACTTCTATACTAAGGTGCAAGATACTGTGTCAAATTTGTTGCACAAACAAGTGTTAAATCTTTGCCTGCAGGAGCTATGTTTCCTCTCTACCAGATTATATGGTTCACAGAGAGTTTAAGGCTAATGACCATCGTGGTAACAGTTATGAGACAAGCAGAGGACCTTTTGATTTTGATATGAAAAGCATTTGGCAGCGGGATGCCGAGGACAAAGAAAATGCAGAGAAAAAGAAGGTATGATGGAGAGGCACTCTGGGACGATGCTTTGGTTGTAGAGCTTGTGAAGACACTTCTAGCTGGGTTTGTGGGTTCTTACAGAATGGAAGCTGTAGTCCACGCAAGTTTCTGTATTCCAGAAGCAATTTTTATGTTGCAGTTAGGGAATGAGAAGAAAGATGTGTTTCTCTTCAGTGCTGCAGGTATAGCATACGTAATGGAAATTCAGTTTCCGACCACATTATATGGTGCGCGTACACAAGTGTGAAAGCCTGGAGTTAGTTTCTATATTCTTATGTTTTATTTATTGGTGCGTGTACACAAGTGTGAAAGCCTGGAGTTAGTTTCTATATTCTTATGTTTTATTTCCTCTGCAATTCACAATTGGTGAACAGAATTCTTGTTTAGCGATCTTGGGGGAAGAGGAAAGAAGCAGCAGGAAGGAACAGAAGACTGTTCGGAAAAAGAGGTTGGTTTTAGTGTAAAATGCAAGAGAGTCCCCAAAGATATCACACTAGCTGTCTTTGAACAGAAGATGTAGGCAGAACAGAGTAAGTACAGCACAGGCTACGCCCAGAACAAACCTATCTGTAATCATCTTGGTGTTCTGTCCTGGAAACCTCTCTCCTGTCTTCCTGCTTTCATCCTCCCTGTCTCTGCCCATTTTAGATACTGAAGCCTTATGTTTTTTTAATATCCTCCATAACCTTGGCTGCCTCATTTACCATAGGTCTTTGGAGTATACATGAAAGGCATCTGATGTACTTGAACACCAGTACCTCTGTTCTTGAACAGAGGGGCAGATGCTGGATGTTTTAGGAAAAAAAAGTACTTAACTTTTGCTGAGATTAGTAAGTAGTGCAAATTCAGAATGATGGCTTGTGTAAATGGGAGTACCTCATTTCTGAATAGGCTTGGGAATCTTTGCTTCATCTGTAGAAACAGGCAAACAAGCAACATATGCTTAAACTATAATTTGACTGATGCTTGTAGGTGAAGCTTTTTTTCAATCAGAGATTTAAGGCACTGAAAATAGAAATGTAGCCTGCCACAGAGCCTCTTAAAGGATCGAACTAGGAGGGAGATGGTGTGCTGTCCCTTGCTCCCTTACTTAAGAACCAATTATCTTCAGTTCTCCAAGAGTAAAATTTAACTCTGATAACAGTAAGTGTAATTCAAGTCTGTGTGGTGACTGCTGAAGTGAGACTGAGGTCCATTTCTGTTTGGGTGGATTTTGATCAAGACCCAGTTTCATGTGAATGAAAGTTCCCATGTGTTTTAATTATCACCAAATACAAAGTGAATATATGTTACATATTCAGCTCTGATCCCAAATCTGCCGAGGCCCTGATATATAATTTACACTGCTCTTCTTAAAGCTGAAGTTGAGTTTTGGCTAAGGTACTAAATCTGCCAAATCTTTTTCTTTAAGATTAGGTGCCTGAGAACGCAGATCCTGTGTCTCTAGCTTTATCTCTGCCTCTACACTACTCTTTCTGAAATGGTTGTCCTTCACCATACCTTTCTTGTATCCTGGAAGGCATCTCATATATCTTGAAATATCACATGGCATTTCTTTCACAGCTGTCATCTCTTCTTAGAGACGGTTTCTATCCTGTGCTTTAAGTGTACCTTCCTGAAGAGTCTTCGAGTGAGACAAAGGAACTAGCCCTACCAAACAGTCTCGATTTTAGTTTTCTCACTGTACATCTTGTATGTTGAAATGTAAGAGGTGTATTCCAAAAAAAACCACAAGCAAATTTCTAAGGAATTTTCAATTTATTTGTTTGACTACATGATGATACTGCTGCAGCAAACTACGTCAAGTATTGAGGCTGAACATATTGAAAATATTTTTCAGTCCAATCTGACTAAGCAGTTGTTCAGAAGAGAGATATGTGATGCAATCGTGGAGATAAATCCCAAAGGGCTCCCTTAGGGACAAGTGCAAAAACATTTTAGTCTCTAAGGGTATCTGTTCTACTCAGTTTGAAAAACATTGTTCCCAACTGGGTCCTTGCTCTGGAGCTTTAAACCTTTATGCCACTTTGTTCTGAAGTATTAGAATCTCCACTGTTCCTCATATTATGGTTGTCACTGCATAGAGAAGGCCTGGAGATCAGGGGGGCTATTACATGGTCCTCTATGTCTCGGGATGCATCCTGTAGTTCCTCCCTAATGCCTTAATCACATGCATAATTCTCATTTTTTGGGAATTTTGCAAAGCAGCGAAGTCGTGTTAGTACATGAAGGATTTACACTTTGTGCTCACAACAAAGTGATGGACTACTAGCCCAGGTGGAAACATCCTTTTGCCTACGCATCCTGTGGACCATCTGGGTTGGGTTTAAAATGCTGTGATTTTAGGAAGGATGCAGGCCTGTATGTGGGTGGGACATCAGCTGGAGGTGGTATCAGGGTTATCATCGGTATTAGGCAATCTTCCTGTGGCACTTGTAAGATTACTGCTTTGTGTCTGAAGTCATCTCTTTCAGGCCCTTGCCTGAAATGTATGGGTATATATGCATACATATGTATGTATGTATGTGCTGTAGCAAAACGATTTCTCATCTGAGGTCAGAATTTTGTCTCAGAGGGAGATTTTAAATGTAATCTAGAATTTTTCCCTTGGTCACAGGGGAGCCAGGCCTTCATCCGGGGGCTTTTAGCTTTCTGTGCTGGCACCAGGTATCCATTGTTCTTCATGTACCATCCAGGCACCATACATAGCACATTTCATGTTTCTTGAATCTGAGACTAATAAATGCTTATGCATAATAAATTTATGGGGTAATTTTTAGAGTATGTCATTGCCATCTCTTCAAAAAGGGAGAGAACGCTTGAAACTGAGAATATGTAGAAAATGTCCTACATAGCTTGCTTTATTTGGGAAACTTGATGGCTGTTATATAGAGGCTTGTCAACGTGAAAATGCCTCCTCAGCTTTGTAACTGAGGGTGTTATAGCCGTTGGGGTGTAGTGGGACAAAGGTCTGCTTTTAACGCTGAATTTGCCCAGCAAAGTAAAAAATAGCACCTGATGGGATTGCAGGTGCCCTCTGAAACCAAATTCCAATCTGTTCCCTTGCTCCTTTTGTCACTCATTAGCTGATTCAAACAGTAGGGAATGTTTTGATACCTGCAAGTTATGCTAGCCTGTCTCATTTAATACCAGGAAAAGAAAGACAACATTTAAAATGATGTGCGAGACTTGCTAGCAGCCTTTGAGTCTTGTCTCGTTGTCTTTCCTTTCCCCTTTTTTTCCTTGACTTAGTTTTGACAGTTGGGCCTTTGTCTATCTCTAGACAAAATCTCTTTAGGCTTCCCCTCTCCCTATGTCCTTTAATTAACTCTAATTACTAGTCTTCCTTTTCTAATGCTTCTCGTCAATGCCAAGAGTGGTCTCATCTCTTTCCATCTACTATTTGTGTATCCTGCCTATCGAATCAAGTTGTGCTTCTGTGATGCCCTGTGTGCCATCGTGCCTTCAAAATGTGCCAAAAATTACCTGAGATTGATGGTTTCTACTTGTCTAATTAAATTGGCTTTGTCAGTTGAGACTGCATGTAGCTCTGTCCTGGATCTGAAACTTCCATGGTATGTCAGATCTGAACTGGGGCAGTTTAATGGTAGATAGAAAGCAGCACTATTATTTTTTGCACAATAGGATAGCATTATTGAAATGTAAAGCACAAGTAGGCTGCTACAGGAGAGAGTAGTGTTAATGGATTTGAAAAGCAGTTCCTAGCAGCTAATGCGTTTTTTAACCTCCAGGTTGGACAACAGATCCCCTCTTCATCTGACAGCCCTGCCTCCAGCATCACTGTATGCTCTTGCTAGTATCACCTCTTCTTCTTTGACAAGTGTCCCAGTTTTTCATCTCTTTAAGCTTCAACATCACATCAGTCGGGCTGAAATCTAGTAGCCCATCCATTTTTCTGCTTTTTTTTTTCTGACTTTTTTTTTTTCTGAGTTTTTCTGACTCCACTGAAGTCTATAGGGATTTCAGCACTGACTTAACATGTTGGTTTGCACTGACATCCTGTTTCAGAATCAGTAGAACCATCTGTCCTAGGCTTCACTTTCTCCCAGGTCATTCAGATCTGCTTCTCTTAGTGGCTTATTAATTAGTTCACTGATTAGATGTTTTCAAATGCTGTTATACTTTTCCTGCTTTTTCCATAGTAAATGTGCATGGGCTCCTTGAGAAGTCTGTGGTGTGTTTACATCTATTTTGGAATTTTCTCCTCATGGATATTTTCATGGGAGTTGTTTTGTAGTGTCTGCAATCCAAGTGCATCTGTTGCTGACGCATCTAATTTTTGCACTCTGTTCATAATTGTTTGCTCTCTTACCTGTATTGCAGTAGGTATCTCCACATAGGTGAAAAGTATCTTTACTTTTAAATTTATAGATCAATACATCTCACTTCTAGTTACCCTGTCCTAATTTTTTTTAAATGACCTGCAAGTAGTATCTTTTATCGTATAGGGCGTTCTCCTGTGTTGCATGTTTAAAAGAGAAATTGGTCAAATAATATGTAGGTTCTAATTAAAAGGATGTATTAGTGCAACACAAAACCTTTTTTAATAAGCTTTGAAAATTTTGTGCTGCTCTCAGGACTTTTTTTTCCTCTCTTTTTTCATGCAATGATGGAAGCCATAAATAGTCTATAAAGACGTTTTGTTTTTTAATTTAACCTCAGAATTTCTTAGCAGCTAGTAGTCAAAAATATCTGGGAATTGTTGGGAATATTTAATTTAATGCTTTTATTTGAGAGGGAAGTAAGTTGACCCTTTAGCAGCTGTTGATTTTAATTGAAGTTAAAATAAACAGCTTTGATACGTGTTGCTGTTTCTCCACTACTATTTAGTTTTCCAACTTTCAGTTCTACAGTTTGTGATGTCATTGCACTGGCTTTCTAGGTGTCATCTTATCTGTCTGTCTTTCAGTCAGTACTAAGTTTCTTTACCTGTCATTAACAAGTGAAAGATGAGAAAATTAAAATACACTTTTCTGTTGTTGGTTTCCCCCAATGTATCTCTATTTGTTCACATTTCAAACCTTTATTTAATGTACCACAACTGTTTTCTTATTATATGGGATGTTTTATGCTTTTTATACCAAAAAAAAGCAGGAATTAAACTGGAAATGAATTTCTGTTCCCACTGACTTTAATAAGACTGGGATGTCTTCATACACTGCATACAGGGAAATGAGCCAAGATGAAAGGCTGCAACAGGTAGGTTTGAATTAGAAGCTTAACCGGATAGAAGTGTACTGTGAGGGAAAAGCCTGTGGAGAGCACATTTTGCATTATTGACATAATGAACAAACAGCTGATCTCATCTAGAATAACTAGCTAAGGTGATGCTTTATCTTTTGCTGTTCCTTTATACTCCTCTACTCTTACTTATGAAAATAATACAGATAAGATAGTAAAATTTGAAGACATTTAGGGCCTTTAATATAACCTTCACTTTTGAAGGTTGTATTACTATATAGTCTTTTTGGTTGTTTTCGTAACTCCTTTTATTAATTAACATTTCTCAAACACAGGTAAAGCTCCCAGCTATAAACCCTAAATATCCAAGCAGAATGCCGAATGTTTCTACAAACAAGGACTTTAGTGGGAAAAATAAGCTTTCCTTCCCACCTGTGTAAGTAGTATGCTTACGAAATTCGCTAAACTCCTAAGCCTGCAGCTGTTCATGCATGCAATTAATATTACTCCTGGTGAAATTGCAGATATTAATGGATGTATGTATGGATTTGTGGATCCTCACTGCTACTAAACTTGCTATCATGTCTGATACTAAAATAATTTTACCAACAACTAAAATAATAGCACTTTATCTCATACAGGAAAGCTATTCAATATAACTTTGCTTTAGGAAAACTAAGACATACAGCATGTAGCACACCTTTATTGTATTCTAAATTGTCTGGTTTTTTTCTCAATACCAGTGAACAGATGCAAGCTATGAGGTACATTGTTGGTTCTTTAAGCATAACTTACAGAGACACGAGTAGGACTACTGTTTTAAGAAAACACATAAACTGTAGCCTATATAAGGTCAGGCACAGCAAAAATACCGTAATGAACACCTGGAAGATAATAGTCTTTTAAGCAAATTATTATATCACCTATGATGTGATGTAATCACATCGTCAGCTGCATGCACAACTGAATTGTTTCTGTGTACTTTGTCTTGAAAATTTGTTACACAGTCACCAGTAATCCCAGTATGTTTTAGAAATATGTTAATGATGTAAAATACGTGCTCAAACTGTCTAATGAACTTATGAGCAAATCTGTGACAAAATTTCACCTTCGTGCAGCACAGAATGAGTATTGTCAGCCTTTTTTACGTACACATTCTTTGTGTGATTTCCCTCTTTCGTCTCTAAGACCAGAACTGTGTAAGTATTGTACATCTGAAGTTCCAATAAAATGGATGGCGCTTCTTATGTGAAATTACACATTACTGAATCAGGCATAGTTGTGCGCTTTGGGGTTGTTTTAATTTTTTTTTTTTCCCTTCGATGATTACATGTAGAATATATGTTTAGTTACTTCCAAATAAATTGTGCTATAAGGCTATTGCCCTTTCTGTGCAAAATGAAATTTTCCTACCTAATCCCCATTTTTGTTTACTTATGCTCTTGTTTTCCTTAATACATTTGGACTTACAGGCCTGCTCAGAGAAAAAGCGAAGCAGTAGACTTTAGCAAATTAATTAGCAATGGTTATGGGACTGACTGGTTTCAGCAGCGTACTGCACGGGGAAAAAAGATTCAAGAAACATCAGAAAATACTGAGCAGTCCAAAGGTAAAATTATTGAAAGCTGTTTCTTTTAAAGTGAGTTGGGATCTCAAGGTAACAGCAGATGGTGGCCTGAAAAATTTGTGTGACTCTCTTTGGATATGGTGAGACTTTCTGAATTACTATGCTTAGCTTACAATACCTTATGACCAGCTACAGAAAAGAGTGCTCCGGTTTGTAGTCAGCGAAGGCGGGGGCTTTCATGGATTTTTTCATCTTTACAGTTGCAGAAGTATGCTCTGCTCTGATCCAAGGGCTTCTCTGTGATGTGTTTTTGTAAAATGCTGCAGAGACACAGCCATCCTCCTGCCTAAATGTAAACAGATGGTAAAATATTTGTTGCCAATTTGTTGTGAATAGTCTTTTGCCCCTAGTATTTTTCTGAGAACTTCTGTGATAAATGACATCTATAGTAATTTTTAAGAAATAGATCACTGTTCATAAAAATTTGTCAAAATAAATATACGCACATCATTGAATACAGTAGAGTTGCAACAGTTTTATTAGAGAGGAAAAAAATTATCCAATGTTTACTTATGATTTCAAACCTTACTTTGTGATGCACAACGGTAATAGCTATGAAATGCATCACTTGAAAACACTTATATGTAAAGGCTGAAGGGTGGAAGATTCCCCTTAATTCAAAGACCTTTCGCTTAGGCTTTTTACAGTGGCTTGGTAATCACGGGGGGTATATCCATTTTCTACAGCAACCTTTTAAAATGCTGTTGAACTTACACATTACTAGCTCCAGATTTTTTTTTTAATTGTATCACTGAATGCTCGTGATACACTGGGGATTGCCATGACTCCCTTGAGCTTGATATGTCAATGTGTGGAAGTCTTAGAGGTTCATTAATTTAGTTTGTGTGACACTTTAGCACTTCCTGAATTCATCTTTGTGTCTTCCGTTGCTATATCTACAGTAACTTTTTTTGTGTGTTTGTGTGCAGAACCTCTTCCTCCAGGTGAGTATCAGAAGAAAACAGGCAAACAGAAAACTAGAAGTTGTGTGTTATTGTTCAGAAGAAAAACTGCTGTAAAACTGAAGGATGAAGCCAGAACTCAGTCTGGACCTGGAAGAGGGTGCACAGCCTGAGAAGCCGCTCTTCAAAGTCAACTTAAGTATCCAAACTCTGATCATGCAGAGGATGCTGACTTGGGAGATGCTATAACCTAACAGTTCAACCATGGAGCCTAAAAGTGCCCTTCTCTAGCATGAAAGAAAACCTTGAATATTCTGCTTCTGACTTCAGATTCCATTTAACTTCCCTGTGCACTGACATTTTTCTTTTTCATTACTGTGAGTAAAATGAAAGGATTTAGGATTTTCGAAACGTCAAATTCATTCCTTTGGTGATAGCTGATTTTTTAATGTGAAATGTGCCTCTAATGGGACATTTGGGATATAAAGAAAGCCTCAGATTTAAATTTTAAGAGTAATGATGATATTGGTTTGGTCATACCACTTAGGCATAGAGAACAAGATGATGGGTATACTCTAAAGGCTGCTGAAAAGTCAATATGCTGCATAGTTTGATATATAGATACATCTTATTTTTGAGATGCTTTTCTTTCACAAATTCTTAGATACTATGACACCTGCTTTGCTTGTATTACCCTCCTTTGTCAATAATAGCTATTCCAATTGAGACCGATTCTCTATCTCAATGTAGAAGGAGATTTTTTTAATGCTTTCAACAGCATGGTTTCATCCAGACATGCACCTTGATTCACTTTTGACCTTGTCCTTTTCATTATTTCCAGTATGCACTGAAGGTAGTGCTTGTATTTGCTTCCTGCTTCGCTACTTTGGTCTGCTCATCGAAAGCAGCTGGCAGCACGAGCACCTTGCAGCTCCCTTTTGAGGTGGAGCTTGCTCTGTGACCTCTTACACAGGTTAAGTCCGAGACACATCAACCAGGAGATATAACCCATTCCATGTGTAAATCTATAATCCATTTGTATTGGGTTATAGATTTGCATCATACTGCAAACTTTGTAGACAGCTTGTCTGTCTTGTTAGTTAAAATTTAAATGTACTGCAATTTGCACACATGTTGACGTGAAAGAAACTGAAAGTTTTAGTTGAACTTTTTATTCTTATGGTTGAAGCTATCTTAAGAACTTTAATCTTTTTTTTTATTGCAGATTCAGAGCCATCACAGTCTGAATCAGCACCTGCAAGCAATGAGTTGAAACCACCGTTTCAGGGATGTAATCAATAACTCAAAAGGCTACTGGTGAAAGTAAAGCCTTATATGGCTTATATAGTCCACAATTTACATGTTGGTTAGGTTACTTTTTATAGCTGAACTCATCCCTGACTGAGAAATTAGTGTGGTTTATAATATGGATGATCTTCATTGTGCTTGATTACAGCAAATTTTAAAGAACAGCTGTCAGTGTGTATTCCTAGATTTTTCTTAACATAACAAATAAAATAAAGCAAAACAGAAGTTCTCTGCTACACCAGACTAGTGCTCCTTTGCTGTTGTCAAACAGGGCTACCTATACCTAATATTGCTGCTGATTTGGCTAGACATGGGCGCGATATTGATGTGTCCAAACCGGCAATTTTCTTTATTTAACTACAGTTACATGACCTATGCTGTAAAGAAAGCTGAAGGGGAATTGTATAGAATAGGATGAAATGTAAATAGAAAGAATTAAACTGGTATGGATACTTGTAGTACAAAACTCAAACCCTAACTGGAAATATGGCTTCTTAGTCCAAAAGCACACTTATTGAGATCAGATATTCAGCTTTCTAGGACAATTCTATTGCTATGCCTGCTGCATTAGAACTCGTTGATCACTCATACTGTTCAGCCACACAATTAAATTAAGACCTGGTGGCATTTCCTGCTGTACTCTTGTTGCATAGAAGATGAATCACTGGGTAACAGTGGTGTGGGCTAAGCTATATATGCTGTCTGCACTTTCAGCAGTTAAATAAAAATTTTTTTTATCCTGAAGTTTTGACTGCAACAAAAACGTTATATGCTAGATCTCTGTTTATTCACACCAGCAAAACAGTTTGTACTTTGAAATACTAATGTATATAAATTATTTTAATATTTTGAAAAAGTTAGATATACTGATATTTTGACATTTACTCTTCTATCTGCTTGAATCAGGACATATCCCTGACCTGAAATCTTATGAATAATTAAATATTTATTATAAAAACCACTAGAAAGTGGATGCAATTTCAATAAGATACTTTTTGCTGACACTATGAAAACTGAAGTTTTTAATAAGTAAACCAGTAATTTTTAGTTTCCTTTTCAGAGCGCACTCTGCATTGCACACCTTTGAATCCAAGAGCTGAAGATTTTGAAATGTATTAGACGTTAGAATGTTTAGAGGATTTGGCTTAACTGTGATTTTCTTTAGAAATCTGATATGAAAACTGATTGGAAATAGGTAATCCTATTGCTAATCTGAACCCTCAGAATTTTCAGTGAAATTTTGTTGAAGTTTTGCTGTTCATGTTGCTAGACCCAACATCTGAGTCCACCTTTGCTGTACATTCTAACCAACAATTCAATTAAGTTGTATTCACAAGAATAAAACACTATAACATATGAAATTACCTAAACGTACAGTTATTGGTTAGTCAGCAAAATTTTCCAAACATAAAAAGGCTTACACTGAGTGTACCTTAAAGGGGAAAAAAATAATTACTACCTTATATCTGTTTTCATTTACAGTTTGTATTGCGGATGATGTTCCGATACATTGAAACCATTAATTTTGCTGTGAAAGCAGAGCTTTTGGTGAAATCTACTTTTCTAGGCTAGAGTACTAAGGGGATGCCAAAGCTGGAGCTCATAGTATTAAAACCTGACCAGCAGAAAAACTGTCACCTGTCATTATAGAGACTCACTGAAGAATAAGCTTGTGTGAAGAAACTGTGTATGCATAGCAGGAAAATTGTTGACACCCTAAGGACTTCAACTATAAAGTACACCTAATGCAGTAATCATCAGTAGATGCATGATGACCTCCAAAAAATAAGTACTGTTTTATGAATTTTTCAGAATTATCCAGTCATATAAACATGCCTTATGTGGGAATTCAGCTATCTTTATTTGATAGCGTCTTTGGATAAGGTTATAATTTTTATTTTCAGTGTCTGTAAAAAGGTGTAATAGAAGGCTGGGTTTGTTGTGCCCACCAACAGTAAACTGCAACAGTAAAATAAGTTCTGTGTGTGACAGCCTTTGCAGCACACTTTAAGGGTGTAACTATCAGCAACAGTACTACTTTTAATCCCACTTTGACCTTCTGACTTGTATTAGCGCAGGAAAAACTTCTTTTGCAGATACTTCTTGCAGTTACATGCTCTACTGGCAAAAACATAAAAGAAAGGGGAAATATGAGATGATGATGAAACTCTCTGGAGTTAAGTTGCTTAACGGTAAGGTAACCAAACTAGAATCAGTGGAGGAAGGGGATACCAACGGGATTGCTGAAGGTAAGCCAAGCGTTGACATGGCATCGCCTGAGGGTGCCAGTGCTAGTGGGAACATGGACGCTACTCTCAGGAGCACGGAGGGCTTAGGAGCATATCCGAAATGCTTGTACAGCAGTGGGCGCAGTATAAGAAACAAACAGGATGAACCGAAAGCATTGGTCAGCTCCCAGAGCTTTGGTATCATTGGTGTTAGTGAGACTCCGTGGAATGAGTCCCATGACTGGGGTGCTGGGACGGAGGGCCACAGGCTCTTCAGGAGGGGTGGGCAGGGCAGGTGAGGTGCACATGTCACACTGTACATAAGGGAGAGGTTTGATTGTACAGCCCTCACAGTTAGTGGTGATGTGGTTGAGAGCCTCTGGGTGAGGATTAGGGGAATGGAAAAAAAAGGAGATGTCATAGTGGGTGTCTACTACCAATCGCCCAGCCAGGATGTTAGCACTGAGAAGTTATCTTACAGGCAATTTGGAGAAATTTCTGGATAGGTAGCCCTTGTCCTTATGGGAGATTTCAACTTCCCGGACGTCAGCTGGGAATATCATACTGCTGTAATGAGCAGGTCTTAGAAATTCTTGAAGTTTGTAGGATATAAATTCTTGTCACGGGTACTTGGTGAGCCTACTAGGAAAGATGACCTCCTAGACTTCTTATTTGTGAATAGAGAAGGGCTTGTGGGAGATGTGATGGTAGGTGGCTGCCTTGGCCACAGTGATTGTGAAATGGTTGAGTTTAAAATTTTCAGTGTAATGAGAAAAAAGGACAGCAGAGTTGCTACCCTGGACTTCAGGAGAGCAAACCTTAGGCTACTCAGGGAGCTATTTAGCAGAGTATCCTGAGAATCTGCTTTTGAGGGCTTAAGGGTCCACTAGTGTTGGTCAGTTTTTAAGAACCACCTTTTAGCAGCACAGGAGCAGGTAATTCCACTGTGTCGTAAGTTAAGCCAGTGGGGCTGAAGACCAGCTTGGCTGAACAGGGAACTCATCATGGAGCTCAAGAGGAAAAAAAACCTGTATGATCTCTGGAAGTGAGGTTAGGCTTTGCAGGAAGGTTACAGAGCTGTGGTTTGTACACGCAGGGAGAAGACACAAAAGGCCAAAGCTCAGTTAGAGTTGAAACGGGCTGGTGTTGTATCAGACAACAGGTTTTTAAGTATGTTAATAGCAAGAGGAGGTCTAAAGAAAACATCGAACCAATACCTGTTGCAGATGGTCATCTAACTCATAGGGATGAAAAAAAAGCGGAGGCATTCAATGTTTTTTTTTGCCTCGGTCTTTAATAATACAGATAGACCTTGGGCTGCCCAGTGCCCTGAGTTATAGGACCATGAGTGTGGGAACAGTGACTTTCCGTTTGCGGACACTGAAATTGTAAGGGACCAGCTGTATCAGCTGAATGTTCACAAGTCCGTGTGGCCTGGTGGGATTCATCCCAGAGTAATGAAGGAGCTAGAGGATGTTATGGCAGGACCCCTCTCAATCACCCACCCAAGGGCTTGGGGGGCTGGGGGGATTTCTGCTGAGCGGAAGCTAGCCAGCGTTATTT